>Ga0209934_1000101_pt1 | contig 298389 bp, 236 predicted proteins | sample ThiBiot_750_plan_2_FD_183950 | JGI IMG/M metagenome (GOLD analysis project Ga0209934, IMG submission 183950) | Wastewater bioreactor microbial communities from Cape Town, South Africa - Thiocy_expt_750_plan (SPAdes) | ecosystem: Engineered > Bioreactor > Thiocyanate-remediating >... | reverse complement strand
CTGCGGAATCTTTCAATGCCAAGATTAAAGCATTTAGAGCTACGCTCAGAGGAGTAAAGCATATACCCTATTTTTTATTTAGATTAACGAATATTTATGCCTAGTCCACAACTTTTAGGGAAGAGCCATTATTTTGCTGTTTTCGTAAAATTCAGGGAATAAAAAGATCCTTGAAAACCAATTGATTTTCAAGGATTTGCTTTGTTTTGCCTTTCGGCCTAGTGCGGATGAAGGGACTCGAACCCCCACGCCTCTCGGCACCAGATCCTAAGTCTGGCGCGGCTACCAATTACGCCACATCCGCGGCTAATTTGCGTTAGCGGGTACAAAGATATAATAAAATGTGTTTTATCCAACACTTAATCATAAAAAAATAAGGGCATTTAAACTAATATTTTAATTTAGATGCTCTTATCTAGTAAATAAATTCCTATAAATTAGCCTTTAAAGCCAATTTTAGCATGTGTACCGTCACAATACGGTTTGTTTTGCGATCCGCCACAACGGCAAAGATGCGGTTTGTCTTTGATAACTGAGGTTCCGTCTGCTAAAATTAGTTCTACAGTTCCTTCCACCAATAGCGGCGCATTAGGAATCACTTTGATTTTCAATAGTGTTTCATTCTTTTCCATAATAGATGATAGTTTTAAAAACGTTGATATCAATATAACATTTTAGATGCTAAAAAGGTCACTCTCTTGCTTTCTTTTACATTTTATCTTTCCATTTTTTTTCATAGCTTTGTGATACCAAAGAAGAAAAATCAAGAATGGATAATTATATAGTTTCGGCAAGGAAATACCGTCCTATGACTTTCAACTCAGTTGTGGGGCAAAGGGCATTAACCACTACACTAAAGAATGCAATAATGTCGGGCAAGCTGGCTCATGCATATCTTTTTTGTGGACCTAGAGGTGTTGGTAAAACAACATGTGCCCGTATTTTTGCGAAAACCATAAATTGCCTGTCTCCAACTCCCGATGGCGAAACTTGTAACCGATGCGAATCGTGTGTCGCCTTTAATGAGCAGCGGTCTTTCAATATACACGAATTGGATGCTGCGTCCAACAACTCGGTAGACGATATCCGATCTTTGATCGAGCAAGTGCGTATCCCTCCGCAGATAGGAAAATACAAGGTATATATAATAGATGAGGTGCACATGCTTTCACAAGCTGCATTCAACGCCTTTCTGAAAACATTGGAAGAACCGCCTCACCATGCTATTTTTATCTTGGCTACAACCGAAAAGCATAAAATACTTCCAACAATACTTTCTCGTTGCCAGATATACGATTTCAGCCGTATTACAATCAAAGATACAGTAGAGCACCTTCAGTATGTGGCCGATCAGGAACATGTAAAGGCAGAGCCCGAAGCCTTGAACGTTTTGGCTCAGAAGGCAGACGGAGGAATGCGTGATGCCTTGTCTATCTTCGATCAGGTAGTAAGTTTTACAGGGGGGAATGTAACGTACAAAGCTGTTATCGAGAATCTGAATGTTCTGGATTATGAATATTATTTCCGATTGACAGATTCTATTTTAACCAACAACGTAGTAGAGGGTTTGTTGATCCTGAATGAGATCCTTAGTAAAGGCTTTGATGGTAATAATGTGATAACAGGTATTGCCTCGCACTTTAGGGATTTATTGCTCTGCAAAGATGCAAAGACGGCAGAACTGTTTGAAGTAGGAGCTTCCATCAGAGATCGCTATATAGAAACAGCGAAGAAGTGCACCAACGAATTTTTGTATAAAGCCATCGAGTTGGTCAACGAAAGTGACCTCAATTATAAATATAGCCGAAATAAGCGATTACTCTCCGACTTGACAATAATTAGGCTTTGCCAATTATCTTCACCTCAAGCAGGAATTGAAGATCAAAAAAAAAAGCAGGTAATTGATCCGATCTTCTCCAAGCAGGAACAACCTGTACAAGCGGCTGCACCGACTACAAATCAGAGGCCGACGGCGCAGAGTCCGCAGCCTGCTCCGCAACCTCCCGTTCAGCAAAGGGTAACACCTTCTGTCGCAGCCAAAGAGCCGACTGTCAGTGTAGAGCCTGCTAAAACAACACCGAATGCCGGAGGTTTTGGTGTTTCTATCTCAGCGTTCGGAAAGAAAAAAGATGAGGAAACGACAAAAGCTGATATAACGATAGAAGTTCTTAACGACAGATTTACTCCACTCCAACTTATCAACGAATGGAAAGCGTATGCTGAGAATTTGACCGAAGAGCTCCATCTGAGAAATACAATGCTCAATTGTCTCCCTAATCTTATCGCCAATACGGTGTTTGAGGTAATTGTAAATAATCCTGTTCAGGAACAACGTCTTCTTGAATATCAGATGGATATATTGTCAAGGCTGCGAGCACAACTTCGTAATACTCATCTGAGGATGGAGGTTAGGATAAGTGAAAATAATGAGAAAAAATTGGCTTTCACGCCTGCCGAGAAGTTTAATCTGATGATGGAAGAAAACGAAAGTTTGCGAAGGTTGAAAGATGAGTTTGGCCTGGAGTTATCATAATGAGAAAATCACAAAAAGAGTTAGACTGAGAAGGTAGAACAAAATAAAAATTTTAGATAAAAACCTCGAAGGTTTAAAATAAATATATTTCTAGGACGAGAGGAAAAATCGTGCTATCTTTGTAGCCTCAAAAAAAATTATTCTCACAATTCCAACAAAGGAGATCTTTTTATGACAGAGCCATTAAAGCATGAATGCGGTATCGTCATGATACGCTTATTAAAACCGCTCGAATATTACCAACAAAAATATGGTACATGGCAATATGGGTTGAATAAACTCTATCTGCTAATGGAAAAACAACACAATCGAGGTCAAGAGGGCGCAGGCTTGGCTGTTGTAAAGTTAGAGTCACCTCCCGGTAATGAATTTATATTCAGAGAAAGAGCAGTGGGATCAAGTGCTATCTCAGAGATTTTCACAAACGTTTATCAGAACTATGAAAAAATATCGGAAGATAAACTCAATGATGCTGAGTATGCCAGTAAATATCTTCCCTTTGCCGGAGAACTGTTTTTAGGGCATTTGCGTTATAGCACTACCGGAAAAAGCGGAATATCATACGTCCATCCATTTATGCGTCGTAACAACTGGCGGTCAAGAAACTTGGCTTTAGCCGGCAATTTCAATATGACAAATGTAGATGAATTGTTTGCTGAGTTGTTGGCACAAGGTCAACATCCTCGCGACTATACAGATACATTTGTACTTCTCGAATCGGTTGGTCATTATCTAGACAGAGAAGTTCAATATCAGTTTGATAAACACAACAAGAGTACCGGTGCAAAAGGAGAGGAGCTGAACACACTGATAGAGAAAAATCTTGATATCCATTTTATGCTCAACAAGGCAAGTGAGAAATGGGATGGAGGTTATACTATAGGAGGGCTTATCGGATGTGGCGATGGATTTGTTTACAGAGATCCTTCGGGTATTCGCCCGGCTTTCTATTACAATGACGACGAAATTGTTATTGTTGCATCAGAAAGACCTGTTATACAGACAGCTCTAGGGCTTGATGTTGCCGATATAAAAGAGTTAAACCCGGGGCAGGCCATTATCGTAAAGAAAGATGGTACAGTTATGTTTTCTCAGATACAAGAGCCTAGAAATGTTTCTCCGTGCTCTTTCGAACGCATTTACTTTTCGCGAGGATCAGATTCTGACATATATAACGAACGCAAAAAATTGGGGAAACTTCTTTTGCCTCAAATTCTGAAAGCCATAGATTCGGATATTCAACATACGGTATTTTCTTTTATTCCCAATACGGCAGAAGTTGCTTTCTTCGGGATGACCGATGCATTCAATAAACATATGAATGATGTTAAACTTAGAAAGATAAAAGAAAAAGGGGCATCTATAACCGAAGAGGAATTGCAAAAAATTCTATCTATGCGGGTTCGTACCGAAAAAGTTGTGATAAAAGACATAAAGCTAAGAACCTTTATTGCACAAGATAAGAGCCGCGACGACTTGGCTGCACACGTGTATGATGTTACTTATGATTCGGTAAAGCCGTACGAAGATAACCTGGTTGTTATCGATGATAGTATAGTGAGAGGTACTACGCTGAAACAAAGTATAATAAAGATCCTCGATCGGATTCATCCGAAGAAAATTGTTATCGTATCTTCTTCTCCTCAGATACGTTATCCTGACTGTTATGGTATCGATATGTCGAGAATGAATGAATTTGCTGCATTCAGGGCTGCCATCGAATTGCTGAAAGAAAGAGGAATGCAATCGGTGATAGATGAAGTGTATCGTAAATCTTTGGCTCAGAAGGATAAGCCAAAAGAGGAAATAGTAAACTATGTGAAAGAAATTTATGCTCCTTTTACAGACGAAGATATTTCGAAAAAGATGGCTGAAATGCTAACACCAAAAGGAACAAAGGCCGAAATAGAAATTGTTTTCCAAAGTATTGAAAACCTTCATAAAGCGACACCTAATCACAAGGGAGACTGGTATTTTTCAGGAAATTATCCGACTCCGGGTGGAAACAGAATGGTAAACACCGCTTTCTTGAATTATATAGAAGGAAAAAACAACCGCTCTTATTAAGTGTAATAAATATATAAGAGAGCTGATTTTATATCAGCTCTTTTTTTATTTACTTTTCATGTAACCATGTCCCTCTTAGAATAGTCTTATTATAAAAGATGTAAACCATTAAATATATAATATGAAAAGGACTCGGCTATTTCTGTTAATTTTATTCGTAGTAGGTATCAGCAACATTTATTCTCAAGAATTTGTAACAATATCAGGACGGGTTACAGATTTCCACGGAAATCCTATCGACAGTTGCTGGATAGGGCTTAATTATTCGGATTTTTCGCCTGCTTATCAAACGTATTCAGATAAAGACGGTTATTACTCTCTGGAGAATGTAAAGAAAGGGAAATACAAGTCTTTTTATGCACTTCGCCCCAAAGAGTATCCTCGAAGAGATGCAGTGGCGGACGACGACAAACGTCTTGAGTTTTGGGCATGGAATGTAATAGCAGATCGAGATCTGACGATAAATCCTCGTTATCACCGTCTGGAGCTTTATGGCACAAACGCATTCAAAGTCGAGGGTGGATATAATGGCCTCTTTATATACACACGACCTATGAGTGTGGGAAAAGTACTTACATATTCCAAAGAATTGCAGCTAAATAAAGCTAAGGCAGAAAAAGAAATGGATGTATCAGTTAAAACTGAATTTTTCAGAGTGAAGGTATTTATTGATGATAAAGAGGTTGCGGTGAACTCTGTACAGCGTGTGCAGGAATATGTAGGGAAAGATAATCCCAGCATGGGTGCTTATATTATCCAGACAGAGTTACCCAAAGAAAAATCAGATAAACCATATCGTATAATAAGAGTAGTGGGAGAAAATCTGGAGCATAATGAGATGGGTGAGAATATATATTTCTATGAAGTAAAGAATTACGAGGAAACCCCGAAAAACTGAGGAAGCTATATTTCATAATCAATTTATTATGTTCTTGAAAGTCGGATAATTTCAGAACCAACCAACAATTTAATATCTTTGTTTTATTAATTTGCAATAGTTATTTGATCTGTATAATTTTATCTATTTGAGGTGATACTGAAAACCGAGCTTTGCAAGCAGAAAGGTTACAGTAAAAAGAATGTAAAACATGTTACTTTTGTCACTTTTGTCACTTTTTAGGACTTAACATATTGCTGATTCGTATTAATAATTGATTATGAAAGAAAACAATATAATAGTAGCTATATCTACACCTGCAGGTATAGGAGGAATAGCCATTATACGTCTGTCGGGAAATGGATGTATAGAATTAGTTGACGCTGTTTTTAAATCCTTTAAGGCGAAAAAACTTGCAGAAGCAAAAGCGTATACAGTTCATTTCGGATCTATCATCAAAGAGAATGTTGTTTTAGATGACGTACTGGTGAGCGTATTTCGGAATCCGCATTCGTTTACCGGTGAAGATATAATAGAGATATCCTGTCATGGTTCTATTTATATTCAACAAAATATATTACAGCTTCTTATATCAAAAGGAGCGTCTTTGGCTCAACCGGGGGAGTTTACTCAACGAGCTTTCTTAAATGGAAAGATGGATTTGTCTCAGGCTGAATCGGTAGCAGACTTAATAGCATCATCTTCAGCCGCTACGCATCGCTTGGCAATGAATCAGATGCGTGGAGGTTTTAGTAATAAACTGATTGAATTGCGTACTGAATTGTTGAATTTTACCTCTTTGATAGAGCTTGAACTAGATTTTTCGGAAGAAGATGTTGAATTCGCAAATAGAGACCACCTCAAAGAAGCAGCACATCAGATAGAATCGCATATAAAGAAACTGGCAGATTCTTTTAGTATAGGTAATGCCGTTAAATCCGGGATTCCGGTTGCAATTATAGGCGAAACAAATGCCGGGAAGTCTACCTTACTTAACCTTCTTTTGCATGAGGAAAAAGCAATTGTATCCGATATTCATGGTACAACGAGAGATGTTATTGAGGACACTATTAATATACAAGGACTGACTTTCAGACTCATTGATACCGCCGGAATACGGGAGACTCATGACGAGATAGAAAGTCTTGGGATTGAACGTACATTTAAGAAGATAGAACAAGCGAATATTGTTTTGTGGGTAGCCGATTGTGAAACTATAAATGAGCATATTGAGGAGTTGTCTCAAAAAATACTACCTGTAGTTGGTGATAGGAAGTTGATTCTTATATTCAATAAAGTTGATATTATTTCAGCAGAAAGAAAAGCAGAAAAAGAAAAGCTTCTATTCGATAAAATTCCTGAACGGGTTTTCATCTCGGCTAAATATGAGCAAGGAACTAATCAGTTGGAAGACTTATTAGTAAAAACGGCAAATATCCCTGAAATTAGTGAGCAAGATATTATTGTTACAAATGTTCGTCACTATGAGGCTCTCCAAAATGCATTGGTTGCTATAAAACGTGTTTCGGAAGGGTTAGACCTAAAAATATCGGGAGATTTTCTGTCGCAGGATATTCGTGAATGTATGTATTATCTGGGTGAAATTACAGGTCAAATTTCTACCGATGAGATATTGGGTAATATTTTTAGTAAGTTTTGTATCGGCAAATGATAACTAATCAGATTTGATAGATAATAATTATAATCAATCATTAAGTCGCTATTTTATAGCGACTTTTTCTTTTCTATTTTTACCTTTGGATATTGATAATAATGGATATTGTGGCAGTTTTTATGTCTCAATTGTACCGTTTCTGTAAAAATATAAAACAGGCTCGATTTTTTTTCATAGATTATGTATAATTGGAACACCATGAAACACAGTGAAACATTATGGAACAAAAATAGGGAGAAATAAAGGAGAAATTATGAGTAGTAAGATGAAAATTTCTAAGATATGCGAATGTTGTGGAAAAACTTTCATAGCACAGAAAACGACTACACGTTATTGTTCACATAAATGCAACTCCAAGGCGTATAAACAAGGTAAAAGACAATTTAAGATGGTAGGTATTAATTACTATACCATGAAAGAAATTGAACGATTGAGTGATGAGTATGAAAAAATAAAAGATAAAGAGTTTTTGTCAGTCAAGGAAGCTTCCTTTCTATTAAGCATTGGGCGTACTACAGCTTATCGCTATTTACAGGAAGGCAAACTTAAAGCAATACAAACAAAAGGTAAAACTTTTATTCGTCGCTCCGATATTGATGCTATGTTTAATGATACAGAAGAATACCAACCTAAAGCCAAACCAACTAAAGAGCATAAACCTTTAACCGAACTGTATACTGTAGCCGAGATTAAAGGAAGATTCAACATCAAAGAATCGTGGCTATATAAGATTGCCAGAGAAAATAATATCCCTAAAACTCTAATCAGAGGTAAATCATATTTCAGTAAAGAGCATATCGATAAATATTTTGAAAAGAAAGGTTTTAACGAAAGTCAGGATATAAAAGAATGGTATTCAGTAGAAGACATTCAAGAGAAATACAATCTATCTACGGTAGCCATATATAGTTTTGTATCTGAGCAGAATATCCCACGAAAGAAAGATGGTCGTAAAGTTCTGTATTCTAAGAAAGACTTTGATCTAGCCAAAGGTTATGAGCAGTCTCAGGAAGCCGAATATTATACTACAGAAGAAGCCATGAAAAAATTCAACCTCACTCGTGACGCTTTATATCACTATGTGAAGTATCATAATATACCAAAGATAAAAGAAGGTAGATATGTGAAAATATCAAAGCCCGATTTAGATAAGTTATTCAACCCTCAAATAATCTTATAACTATGGGAATAAGCAAAGTAGCACTTCGACGACGACCTATAACAGGAGCTAGAGAGAGTCTTTATCTGGATTTTTATCCTGCTATTCGTGATCCGTATTCAATGAAAATGATACGGCGTGAGTATTTAGGTATTTATATCTATGCCAAACCTAGAAACGAAATTGAAAAGGAGTACAATAATGAAATGCTGATGAAAGCTGAAGTTATCCGCAGCATGAGAGTACAAGCTATTATCAATGAGGAATACGGTTTCTTAGATAAGAATAAAAAGAAAGCAGACTTTCTTGCTTATTACAAACTGAAAGCTGAAAAGAAAGACCAGAAGTGGATGAAGGTATATCAGCACTTTTCCAATTTTGTCAAAGGCAAATGTACCTTTGGAGATGTGAACGTAGACTTATGCAACCGCTTTAGGGATTATCTGATGGATGCAAAGCAATTGAAACATAAAGATTTTCGTATATCTCAAAATTCAGCATCGGGGTATTTCTCTACATTCAGAGCCTTATTGAAGATTGCATATAAAGAAAAATTCTTCAGAGAAAATCTCAATGAATATCTGGACTCGATTGACACTACAGATGTAAAGAAAGAATACTTGACATTGGATGAATTAAAGACTTTAGCCAATACACCTTGTGACTTCCCTGTGTTGAAATCAGCATCTATCTTCTCATGCATGACAGGCTTACGGATAAGTGATGTTCTGAAATTGGATTGGAAAGAAATACTTCCTGCTTCTGATGGAGGTTACTGTATGAGGCTAAGAACCGAGAAGACAGAAACAGAAACGACTCTACCCATTAGTGATGAAGCGTTAGAATTATGTGGAGAGAGGGGTAAAGGTAAAGTATTCAAAGGGTTGACAAAGGCGATGACTCAACAGCCTTTAAAAGATTGGGTAGCTAGTGCAGGAATAACAAAACACATTACATTCCATTGTTTTCGACATACTTTTGCTACCTTGCAGGTAGCTTTAGGAACAGATATTTATACTGTCAGTAAGATGCTTACACATAAAAATGTTTCAACAACCCAGATCTATGCTGATCTGGTAAATGCAAAGAAGAGGGAGTCGGCTAATAAGATAAGTTTGAAATAATATGGATAACATTACACCTAAGTTAAAAATCGATTATAGATCGGTTATAAATAATAATAATATCTCCGAACTTTCGGATTCTGAAACTATATCAGAACATGATGTTTTAAAAGCTCATTATTTGATTGTCGACTATTTTCTAGAAGAGGATCAGAATATTTATTATGGACTAAAAAATTATGGACTACTTTCATCCGCAGTTAATAGACAACATATAGAGTTTGGTGGCATAAAAAAATGGAAAACATCTTACCAAAGGATGGCTACTCTTTTTTTTGGATTAACAAAAAACCATGCTTTTCATGATGGAAATAAAAGAACTGCATTATTAAGTTTATTATTTCAGCTTCATAAAAATAATCTACAATTATCTTATAAAAAAGAAAAGTTGGAGGAACTGGCAATTCGCATTGCTTCGAATCAATTAGATATCTATGGTAAATATAATAATTATAAAGATAAAGATGATCCAGAAGTAGAATTCATTGCAGATTATATTAAGTCAATAACAAAAAAATACAATAAAAGATATTATGCTCTTACTTATGCTGAATTTAATTCTAATTTAAAAAAATATAATGTTTATTTAGATGAACCTAGTGGGGGATATATCAATGTATTTAAAATAAAAATAAAGAAAGGGATAACAACTTTCTTTAAAGAGAAGCAGGTACGAATAAAAATAATGCAAATAGGATTTCCTGGCTGGAAAAAACAAATAAACTCAAGAGCTACAAAAGAAGTCTTAAAAAAAACAGGATTAACAGCAGAAAATGGGATTGATTCGGATGTGTTTTACCATAATGCCGAACCCTTATATTTACTTATAAATGAATTTAATGAACCTCTAAGAAGATTAAAAGACAAATAGCATGAATAAAGGAGAAATTATAATATATCAAACACCTGATGGCAATACCCAATTAGATGTAAAGCTGGACAATGAAACTGTGTGGCTAGATCAATATCAAATGGCTCAATTATTTAAAACTGATAGAACATCTATTGTTCGTCACATTAATAATATATATAAAACTAAAGAACTTGATAAAGATTCAACCTGTGCAAAAATTGCACAAGTTCAAATAGAAGGTAATAGAGAGGTTAAACGCCAAATCTCTTATTATAATCTAGATGCTATTATATCTGTTGGATATAGAGTTAATTCTAAACGTGGTACTCAATTCCGTATTTGGGCAAATAGTATTCTAAAAGATTACCTTATCAAAGGCTATGCTATAAATCAGAATGCCAAGAATGAGCAATTAGAAGACTTAAAGAAAACAGTCAAACTACTATCTAATGTGATAGATTCTAAGGCTCTGTCTGCTAGTGAGGCAACTGGACTATTGCGAGTGATAACAGATTATACCTATGCTTTAGATACTTTGGACAGATATGACTTTCAAAAACTTGAAATAGAAAAGACTACTAGAGAAGAGCCATTCAAAGCCGATTATAATAATGCAATGGAAGCTATTTATGTGTTGAGAGATAAATTTGGGAGTGGAGGTTTGTTCGGTAATGAGAAAGACCAATCATTCAAAAGTTCGATTAGCACTATTTACCAAACTTTTGGAGGAGAGGAATTATACCCTAGCATAGAAGAAAAAGCAGCGATGCTACTGTATTTGGTGACTAAAAACCATTCGTTCAGTGATGGAAACAAACGTATCGCTGCGTTTCTCTTTCTTTGGTTTTTGGAGCAGAATGGCATTTTATATAGAAGCGATAGTACTAGACTTATCGAGAATAATACATTGGTTGCACTCACATTGATGATTGCCGAAAGCCGTACTGAAGAAAAAAATATTATGGTAAAAGTTGTTGTTAATCTGATAAATAAGAATAACTAATAATGAATTTCAATACCAAACTCTCTGAGCGTATAGGAATGGACGATATCAATGAGATACTTCGTTTAACACATGATAGTGATACCCAAAAGCAAGAACTATATGACTTGGTTATTGGTGAAGATGAAACTATTGGATATCATGCAGCTTGGATTTTTACTCATTTTTCGTCACAGGATAACGAGTGGTTATATAGCAAACAAGATCAATTGATTAATGAAGTTCTTGTCTGCAAGCATGGAGGGAAACGAAGAGTAATGCTCAACTTGTTATATAGACAGCCTTTTCCGAATCCGCCGAGAGTAGATTTTCTGGATTTTTGTTTAGAGCGAATGATGTCTAGCGAGGAATTGCCCGGAGTAAAATCTCTTTGCATGAAGATCGCTTATGAATTATGCCGTCCCATTCCTGAGTTGATCCAAGAATTAAAAACAATGCTTGCAATGATGGAAGGCGATTTAGTGCCATCTATACGAGCCGTTAGAAAGAATATTCTAAAGGCAATACAAAGAGGAACTAGTTTACAAAAACTTTAATCATAATAACATGAATTATAAAGACTCTGAAAATATACTGCTAGTTATATGTGGAGCGATGGGTATAGCAGCTCTAGCTCTGATTTTCCGTTATCTATTTATTGGACTAGGCTTTGATGTTTTCGGAGCAAACCTTGTATTCATTATTGTATTCGTAATCGGACTTATTTTTTATATTTCATATCTAGAGCTAATACAGAAAGTAGGCTCTCGATTTTTTAAGAAAAAACAAGGGTTTGACTCTGAGTTTATTATAACCGAATCAGAATCGAAACCTATTGAAAATACCGAACCAGACTTAGACTCCATCAGAGAAAAGCACGAGCAGGACGAAATTATAAAAAAACGAGAAGTGCTTGATATCGCTATTCGATATACAAGAACAACCTTTGCTCCCTTTGCTGACGACCAAAATATAAATCACTTGTGCGAATGTGTTATTCAATATTCCACAGGAACAGAGCTAAAGGATGTAGAACCTGTCAGGGTAAAAGATTTACAAAATATAGATCTATACCATTTCGGATGGAATATCTGGAATCATTTTCGGATAAATAAACAAGAGGATATAGCTCTATTTCTTAAAACCGTTTTTGCCAAACCATTGAAAGATGCCGATATTGATACAATTAGAAAGAAGTTGACTTTTAATGAGGGGAAGTATAAGATATATTTACAAAAAACATTATAAGAAACTTATTATTATTCAGACTTCTTTATTTCATTTACAAAGTAAACAGGGAAAGCAGCCTTTCCAGAAAACAAATCGGCATATCCTTTCCTTATAGTTTGCTGTTCAATCTCTAAATTGCTATGTGCAATAGGAGAATAAGCTGTTCTTTTTAACATCACATCATCAAATTTATAGCCTAGAGACTTTCCCATCTTAGAAAGTAAATCAATAAATAAGTCATCATTTTTATTAATCCAGTTTTGCTGCTCGGGATCACCATTACTCAAATGATCATGGTACTTGCGCCATGCTTGGACTATATCCAAATATTTTTTATCATAGAATTCAACATCAATCATATTTAATGCTTCAACGTGTTCGATAGACACTCTGCTCGCACGAGTAGACATTAAAGTCTTAAAGAGAGTAACCTTACGCATCTTGCTCTCTCTTATTCTCTCAACCCATTTTTGAATTTGTATAGCTACAATTGGAGCTATAATTATGGCAGCAATATTTATCCAAATTCCAATATCCATATTTTCAATATATTATATGTTTATATTCTATTTCTTTTCTCCATACTCCCGAATCTTCTCTTCACAAATCCTCTTAGTGATATCTCTCAACAACTCTACTTTCGGAATAAGAACATCTATATCCTCTTTTGTTACTACAAAATCAGGATCGTAGCGACCATTTACATAAGCAGCTTTGATAAGCTCAAAAAGTCGTTTTTCTTCTGGAGTATCTTGTGGAAAGACTTTGATAAACTCGTTAGAATATTTCTTTACAGAGTTGAGCAGCTTTGATAGATTATGTTGTTTGGGATTTTCTAATGTAAAGACTAAACGGATTGCATAAATATAACTCTCGCAGGCTTGGTGAAGCATAAATATAGCATCTTTATAAAGCTTTTCATTTACGCCAAGTACAGCCATCTTAGATTTACTATTAGCACTCTCAAATTTATCATCAAAATACTCCTGAGCCTGCTGCTTTATTTCATCAAAACTAAGTTTGCGACGACGTGCAAGTTTAAACTTACCACTATCGTACAATACAACGCCTTCTTGTTTTATTTGTGTGTAGAAATATCTTCCATCGTTCAGATACTTATTCAGCTTTTTCATATCCTCACTAATAAATTGAACAGGAGGTTGACGATCTGGATCTGTTGCCCGGTCATAATACAGATCTTCTATATTGCTCAGTATTTTTATAGCAATGCCATCCGATATACCACTCGTAACAACCAATATATCGTAATCGCTTACATAGAATTGTATTTTACCAAACTCATATTTTTCATCATACACCACATAATCATTTCGGGCATAACTGCCAAAAAGTATTATCATCTCAGTCTGCGTCAATCTCTGTAAAACAGATTCGATAATAAAATGCAAATCTCTCTGATTAGTTGATGGTAAATATGATATGGACTTTTTCATTCTATTCGTTCGTACTTTTTGCAAATCAAAAATTAAAGATAGGTAAAAAAGAAAATCGAAATTAACTTTTTGTTTATTAATTGTATATTTGTATCAACATCCTGTTATCGTCTGTCGGAGATCTAATTTTGACTGGCGAATGAAAACCGCAGAGATATAAACTATTTATTAATATTTATATCAGTCTGATTCTCAAATTAGGCTTAAATGCGGACACTATGACAACAAAAGAAATACCTACAGAACAACTTTATTCTAAAATAATTGAGCAGGCAAGCTCAGTGTTAAAGCTTTCCATATCACAAATTAAGGAAAAATACACAGATTATCCTCTCTATCTGATTGACTATATAGAGAAAGATATTCAAGAAAAGTCTATTGAAATACGTTTTCATAAAGAAGGGATAACATTAACCTGTACTTTTGATAAGGACGGAAACTGTGATGAATCATTCCTGTTTCCTGATGATGCTCAAATTGTTGAAGACTTTGTTAGTTATTTGACAGATCATCATGATTACAGTTTTATGAAAAGTCGCTTTATGCTAGGTAACTGTTATTTGAAAATAAAGGAACTGAAAGAACAGAGAAGTGATATTTGCTTGGTTTTCTTTCAGTGAAGTTGTAATTTTTTAGAGCAGAGTTGAAAAAATTCTGCTCTATTTGTTTGCCTCTCGGATATCACCAACTTTACACCGCTGATTATCAGTGTTTATATCATAAAATCACACAAAGTAAAAGAGACTTTCGGGTGCAATTTTTCACCCTGACATCATCATATACTATTGCATTTCATTAATTAAAATCACAATTATATGGAATGCAAAGATCTTACTTTTGATAAGTTGCCCGAAGCGGTTGCTTATCTTATCGAAGCGGTTGCAGAGATTAAATCGCTTGTGAAAAACAAAACTGAACTACCCGAAAAACGGATTCCGATCGGAATCGAAGATGCTTGCCGAATTATTCAAAAAGCAAAGCCCACAATTTACGCTTTAGTAAGAAAAGGTTTATTGCCTAGCTATAAACGAGGGAAAAAGCTATTCTTCTTTGAAGACGAGCTGTTGGAGTGGATAGCGAAAGGAAAGAAGAAAACTATCCTGGATATCAGAGCCGAAATGGAAGCCGATCTATATTCTAAATCAAGAAGGCGATGAATCTATTTGATTTGCAGAAAAACTTCTGGCGACTTGATGAACAAGAAAGCTTTAGCGGAAATGAAACACGTTTATATTTCTTTCTTCTATACTTGGCCAATCGTTCATACTGGTCTGAATGGATTGAATATGCAGATAAAAAGATGGTAGCAAATGCAAATATATCTCTGCAGGTTTTAAAATCAGCCAGGGAGAAATTGAAAAATGCTCAGCTAATTGGCTTTGTCACCGGAGGTGGATTTAGGGTTAAAACTAAGTATCAGATTCTAGAACCTAACTCTACACCTAAACTCTCATCCTATAATATAAATACTAAAGAGAAAAATAATAATACCAATACTTATGGAAAAAAGAAAGGTTTTATCCATTCGGGAAGTGACTTCGACTAATGTTACATTGTATGACATCCTAAAGAATGATATTCAGGATATAGTAACCCGTGAAAAAGAAAAGATAGAACAGCAGAGGTTACCTCTTAATCTGGATTTTTCTGAATTCTGCGACCTGTTTATTTTGTTTGGGTCTTACAATTTTAAGAGACAGAATCAGCAACATGATTTTGTTATAGATGCAAATAATGAGTTTATAATAAAACAACTATACCTGTATATAAAAAATGACTCTTCTTTTGATGGGGATCTGAATAAAGGAATCATGCTTCAAGGAAAATATGGCTGTGGAAAAACTGCTATTCTGGAAACTTATACTTTGCTTCATAATCACATGATACTTCGTTTTGGAATACCTATCCCACTATTCACATTTATCAAATCTGTCAATTTGCAAGAGCTGCTCATGAAGCAATCGATCCAATCATTTACATACAAACCTTTAGTAATTGATGAGTTTGGCAGAGAGTCGAAAACGATACAAGACTATGGAAATATTCTAAGACCTATTTCCGAGTTATTAAGTGTCCGACTTGACATTGGGGCAATAACTCATGGTACTACAAACTTCACATTAGATACTTTAGCTTCTAATGATTTTTATGGAGGAATGATTGGTGATAGGCTTAAAATGATGTTCAATTTTATCACTCTTCAGGGTGATAGTAGACGTAAATAATTGCTCAATGAATCAGCGGACGCAGTATCCCCACCATTCGCGAAATTAAGCGTAGCAAGTTTATGTTTTGGTATGCCCAAAACAACTTGCTTTCCGCTTCCGTTGGTCGCAGAAAGAGATCATCCCGTTGGTCTGATGTATAACATTTAAGAATTAAAAAGATGATAGAATATCGTAAAAAAGGAGGTCGACCGAAAAAAGATTTTGGACAAAAGAAGACCTACCGAATCAATATAAAATTGATAACAGAGGAGTATTATTCTTTAATCGCAAAAGTCAAAAATACAAAGACGACAATTAGTGATTTTGTTAGAGATTGCCTCAAGAAGGGCTATGTAAAAGAGCGGATCACAGTCGAGCAACTAGACTATATCCGAAAACTTTGTGGAATGGCGAATAATCTGAATCAGATTGCCCGACAAGCGAATACACAAGGATATAGTAATGTCGCTATTGAGTTTCAAACTATGGCTGAAAGAATAGATAATGTAATAAAACAACTTGAACAATGATGGCAAAGATTATAAAAGGAAAAGGTTTTAAAGGCTGTGTCAATTATATTTTGGATAGCAAGAAAGGAACCACGCTTCTGGAAGCAAAGGATGTTAGACTAAAAAGTAAAGCCTCTATCATCCACAGTTTTATTTCACAGGCAAAATTGAACCCAAATCTAAGTAGATCAGTTGGGCATATCTCATTAAACTTTTCAGCACAAGACAAGGCTAAAATTACTAATGAAATGATGGTGACAGTGGCTCGTGATTACATGCAGAAAATGGGTATTAAAGATACCCAATACATCATTGCGAGACATTTTGACAAAGAGCATCCACATATCCATCTATGCTTTAATCGGATTGATAATAAAGGAAAAACAATATCTGATAAAAACGACAGATATAGAAGTGAAAAGATCTGTAAGGAGCTGACAGCTAAATATGGTCTGTACTTATCTTCTGGCAAAGAGAAAGTGAGGACTAATCGACTAAAAGACCCTGATAGAACTAAGTATGAGATATATAATCTACTTACTCAACTTGTTCCAAAATGTAAAAGTTGGAAACAGCTATTATATAATCTAGACAGATATGGTGTTAATGTCCAATTTAAGTATAAAGGACAAACAGATGAGATACAGGGTATCACCTTTACAAAGAATGGATATTCGTTTACAGGCTCTAAGGTTGATCGGATGTTTAGCTATTCTAAAATAGACTATCAGTTAAACCAAAATGTACTCTCACAGAACCAAAGCCTTAAAAAGGACCAACAGCAAAGTCAGACAAAAGATATTGTCGAATCGACTTTAGATGCTTTATCTGGAATTGGCAGTATGCAAGTTCACGGTGATGATTATGAAGAAGAAGCATTCAAAGACAGGATGGAATATGAAGAAGAGAAGCGTAAGAAAAAACGACAATTCAGACCTAAATTTTAAACCTATAAATTGAAAATTATGAGCGATTTATCCACTATAAGTGTCATGTTTGAAGAATTAAAACAGATACTAAAACGAGTAGAATCTAATTCTACAAAACCAGAGAGTTCTGTTAAACAAGATGTAATCAGTACATCCGATCTGGCAAATATTACAAATCAAGTCAGCCAATCAGAAGAACTGATTCTACAAAAATTTGAGCAGCTTGAGCAGGCTCAAACAGCTCCAAAGAAAGTGCATCATCGTATTTCTATAGATATTACCTCTTCGCGGGTATTTATCATAATTATGGTAATTGGGCATATGCTACTTGTCTCCTTGTTCTTTCATTATAGGCAAAGGGAGGTTATCAATAATCTATCAGATAATGACTTGAAATATCGTTATATCAAAGCCTTTAATAAAGCTGATTCTGTCAGTGTTTACAAGCTTGAAGACATATTTGAATACAACCGAGATTCGAAAGTTATTAAAGAGATCCGTGAATCAGTTGAAAGATATGAGCAAGAAGTCATAGATAGAGCTAAACGCATGGAGCAGGCTAAATTGAAAGAGGAAGAAGCTAAGAGGCTTCAAAATGAAGCTAGTAAATTGAAATCGAAATAGTTTCTTTCTCCATCTGCTATACAAAGATATATACCAAGAATAAATCTGCAAGACCACAGCCTGACGGTTTTCCTGAAAATCTTCCTTTTTTCAAAAGAGTATTTTCAGGAAAAGTCTTGCATTTTTTTATTCTTGTTGTATGAGAGGTGTATAACAGTTAAAAAAAAGAATATAAAGAGGATTGTGAATGAGATTATATTAGTATTTTTAAAACTTAATACAAAAAGACTAATTTACTCCATAAATATGGCATCACTATCGTATCGTGAAATAGAAGAGACGCTAAAAAAAGAACTTAAAGAAAAAAAGACTTCAGCGGAAGAGCTTCCCTATATACTATTACAGGCTTTTGGAATGACTCCTACAAGTACTGAACGAATTCGTTCTGGCAAAATGAATTTGGCGAAGGATGGTAGTATTCTTGTAAAGAAAAAACTAGCGTATAAGACAGCATCTACAGAACAACTTCTCAGCATTCTCGAGCAGATGAAGGTTGATGAAAGAATAAAAAAAGCAACGCCTCGTATACTGGCCGTTAGTGATGGTGAAAGTATTTTGGCATACGATCCCAAAGAAAATGAAAGCTACGATAATAAGATAGGAAAAATATGGCTTGATTTTCAGTTTTTTTATCCCTTAGCCGGAGTCGAAAAATTTAGAGCCGTTTCTGAAAATATCGCAGATATAAAGGCTGCCGAGAAGATGGCCAAGCTGTATGACGAGATTAGACTTTACAATGAAATATCGTCTCAAGACAATGTGCATGATCTGAATATATTCATGAGTCGTCTATTATTTTGCTTCTTTGCCGAAGATACCGGAATATTTGAGGAAAACTTGTTTACGGCTTCTATCAAACGATTTACGAAAGATGATGGTAGTGATCTCTCTGAGTATCTTGATGCAAGCTTTAATATAATGGACGAGAGTATACGTGTAGGGGTATCTTCTGCTATCAAACAATTTCCGTATGTAAATGGAGGCTTATTCAAAAAGCGAATTAAGGTGCCGCATTTAGGCTACAAAGCTCGAAGGATAATACTTGATTGTGGCGAACTCAATTGGTCGGAAATCAACCCTGACATATTTGGGTCGATGATACAAGCCGTGGTTAGTCCCGATATGCGTGCCGGATTAGGAATGCACTACACAAGCGTTCCTAATATAATGAAGCTGATTGGTCCACTATTCTTGAACGATTTATATAGTGCCTTCGATGATGCCAAAAATGATAGAAAGAAACTCGATACACTATTGATACGTATCTCTAAAATGAAATTCTTCGACCCTGCTTGTGGTAGTGGTAACTTTTTGATTATAGCATATAAAGAACTACGAAAACTCGAAATCCAGATATGGCAACGAATACGAGAATTGACTAAACAAGCGACAATTCCATTCGTAAATGTTCAAATTCAGCAATTCTATGGAATAGAGTTGGATGACTACTGTGCCGAAACGGCTATCTTATCTCTTTGGTTGGCCGAACATCAGATGAATAAACAATTTAGCAAAGAATTTGATGTAAAAATACAAGCCCTGCCCCTGAAAGCTTCGGGGAATGTAGTGTGTGCCAATGCCTGCCGTATCAATTGGGAGGATGTATGTCCGCATACCAAAGACGATGAAGTATTTATTATGGGAAATCCGCCATATTTGGGAGCTCGACTACAAGACGAACTTCAAAAACAAGATATGGGAGTAGCGATGGGCAATGTTCGAAACTATAAAAATCTGGACTATGTTGCATGTTGGTTCTATTTGGGAGCAAAATATATACTCAGTAATAAAGGGAAATGTGCTTTTGTGAGTACAAATTCTATCTGCCAAGGTGAACAAGTAAATTTGCTTTGGACTCCAATATTGAACATGGGGATCGAAATAGGATTTGCTCATACATCTGTTCAATGGTCAAATAATGCTAAAGCGAATGCTGCTGTCTTTTTTATAATTGTTGGGTTACAGAACCAACAAGAGAAAGGTTCTAAAATAATTTACACAGGTAGTAATACTAATATAGCTTCGAACATTTCGCCATATCTCGTAAATGGCAGTAATATTATAGTGAAAAGTAGATCAAAATCTTTTTTTGATGTTCCTGAAATGGTCTTTGGAAACATGGCTAATGATGATGGTGCATTTTTTTTGACTAAAGAAGAAGTCGAAAAGCTCAAATCAGAGTACCCATCTTCTAGTAAATTTATTAGAAGAGTTGTTGGCTCTCAAGAGTTCATAAGGGGAGAGGAACGATATTGTTTATGGATTACGGAGAATGATGTCGAATTAGCCCATTCAATACCAGAAATACTTCATCGAATAAAACAATGTGAGCAAGTTAGACTAAATAGTACAAGAGAGGCAACAAGAAAATTGGCCAATCAACCTTGGCGTTTTGGGGAAGTCCGCCACAAAGATACTGAAGCCATCATTATTCCTAGAGTCTCCTCTGAACGAAGAAAGTACTATCCTATAGGTTATCTACCTAAAGAGTATATAATAACAGATCGAGCCTTTGTAATATATGATGCAGATTTATTAATACTTGGACTTATATCTTCAAATATTCATATGGTCTGGATGAAAGCAGTTGTTGGTCGCTTAAAAATGGATTACAATTATTCATCAACCCTCTGTTACAACACTTTCCCTTTCCCTAAAATAACAGAAGATCAGAAAAAAGCAATAGAGGCAGCAGCCGAAGAAGTGTTATTAGTACGTGCCGAATATCCCGAAAAAACTTTGGCAGAACTGTACGATCCCGACAAGATGCCTCAAAATTTGCGAGATGCACATCAAGAACTGGATACAATAGTAGAAAGCTGTTATTGTAAGGAAGCATTTGCAAACGATGAAGAACGATTGGAGCATCTATTCAAGTTATACGAAAAAATGACAAAGAAGAAATAATACAACTATGGAAAATATAGTAAACCTTAAATATTCGCAATCGGGAAAAAGCTCAAACACAAACTCTTTGGGTATGCGAGAAATGCAAGCCAAAGTTTTTGATGTGCGTACCGAACAATATTTGCTAATTAAGGCACCACCGGCATCGGGCAAATCTCGTGCTTTGATGTTTTTGGCATTAGATAAATTACAAAACCAAGGAGTGAAGAGAATAGTAGTGGCTGTTCCTGAAAAAACAATTGGCCGTTCGTTCAATAATACAGATTTGATGAAGTACGGATTCTTTGCCGATTGGCGTGTAACTCTTTACTTCAATTTGTGCGATGTGGATAACGAGAGGGACAAATCAGGGCGATTCAAAGAATTTTTCACACAAACCAAAACACCGATTTTGCTTTGTACACACGCCACGCTACGCAATGCAATGAAAGAACTACAAGACGATGTCTTTGCTGATTCTTTATTGGCTATTGACGAGTTTCATCATGCTTCAGCTGACGAAAGTAGTGGACTTGGTGATATTGTTCGCCGATTGATGAACAACACCAATGCTCACCTGATAGCTATGACCGGTTCGTATTTTCGAGGTGATGGGCTCCCCGTGCTTAGACCCGAAGATGAAGATCAATTTCATCGGGTAACATATAATTACTACGAACAGTTGAATGGCTACAAATATCTAAAAAGCCTAGGCATCGGATATCACTTTTATCAAGGTGAATATCTTTCGGCATTGCGCTCTACTAACATTCTCAATACTGATAAGAAAACAATTATTCATATTCCTTCGGTAAATAGTCGTGCATCTATGGGCGACAAATATCACGAGGTAGAGCAAATAATGAATATTATTGGAGAAAAAGTAGATACTGACTACGACAACTGTGTGTATACACTGAAACGTAGAACTGATGGAAAGCTGATTAAAGTTATAGATTTAGTCGAGGATAACGCTGACCATCGGAACAAGGCACAAGGCTTTCTTCAACGGATGAACTCGAAAGATGCTGTAGATATAATAATAGCTTTAGGGACAGCAAAAGAAGGTTTTGACTGGCAATGGTGCGAACATTGTTTGACTATTGGTGTTCGAGGTTCGTTGACCGAGGTTATTCAAATAATCGGTCGTTGTACACGTGACTGCGAAGGTAAAGAGCATGCTCAGTTTACCAATTTAATAGCAGCACCCGAGGCAGTACAAGGAAAAGTAGAAGTTGCAGTTAACGATTTTTTGAAAGCGATTACAGCCTCTTTACTAATGGAGCAAGTGATGGCTCCGGTTTGGAATTTCAGAACAAAACGAGATGATGACCAAGCCGAAGGCGGAGAGGGAGATCGTACGCTAGTTGTTGAAGGCTTGAAACCATTGTCATCGGCCAAAACAAAACATATTGTAGCAAGCGATTTGGATGATCTGAAAGCCACCATATTGCAAGATGATATGATTGTCAGAGCAATGGGTGGAAATACACCTCCGGAAGTGATTAATAATGTCTTAATTCCTAAAATAATTAAAGAAAAATATCCGGAATGTTCGGATGAAGAAATAGAGGAGGTTCGCCAACATGTAGTGTTAGATACTGTAACAAAGGGCGCAGAACTAGTCCAAGGGAGTGATGGCAATCGTTTTCTTAGTATTTCGGGACGCTTTATAAATATTGATCAACTGTCTATTCGTCTGATTGATACTATCAACCCATTTCAAAGAGCTTACGAAATTATGTCTAAAAGTGTTACAGCTCCTGTATTGAAGATTATACAAGATACTATTGCAGAGCAACGCATGACAATAACCAAAGAAGAAGCTGTAGTATTGTTTCGCCACGAGATACCAGAATACATTAAAGTTCATGGTAAGCAGCCCGAGTTATCAGATCCGAACCCTAATGTGCGCCGTTTAGCTGAAGCTATTACTTTTGTGAGAAATGCTAAAATAAGACATATGCTTAAATTAGAATCTGAGAAGAAAGGAGGTGAGTCATGACTTGGGATGAAGAATTGGAACAATTATTTAATCTACCAATATTTGCTGAAGTAAGGCCTCCGGCGCTAAGAGTTACTGCTGATGACAGACTAGTTGATTCTTTTAATCAGATTAATATATTTGTTGATGAATTTGGATTTGAACCATCGAATGAAGGTAATCTGAATGAGAAGCTTTTGGCTCGAACATTGAAAAGTATAAGAGAAGATAGAGTGAAAAGTAAATCTCTTATGGCTATAGATAAACATAACTTGTTGGCATGAGTATAGATGATATTGATAAGGAATTGGAATCGTTATTTGATAATCCTATTTTAGATGTAAACGAAGAACAACTTTCTTTGTTTGATGTCCCCAAGCATTTAGATTCGAAGAATGAAAGGGAAGAAACTGATTATGTAGCCAGACGAGAAATATGTAAAGACTTTGATTTGTTCGATTCTCGTTTCAAGAAAGTACATAAGGATCTGAAAGAAGGAAAAAGGTCTTTAATCAAGTTTGCAGAAGCACACTTTAAGGAAGGCACTTTCTTTGTTGTAGGTGGAGTATTAGCCTTATTAGAAAAAATACATGAGACCAAGGTCGATAAACATCACAAACTTGATGCAAGAACTCGAGTGATTTTCGAGAATGGAACTGAATCAAGTATGTATCTTCGATCGTTAGGTAAAGCATTGCTTATAGATGGGTATACAATCCAAGAATCAACAGAAACAAATGAGACAGCTCTAGAAGATAGTTTTATCGTAAAAAAAGAAGATGTTCATGATGGCTGGATATATATTCTTCGCTCGTTGTCTAAGGATGCGACTATTGCAAATCAAAAAGATCTCTACAAAATAGGTTTTTCTACAGTTCCAGTAGAAGAAAGAATAAAGAATGCAGAGCATGAAGCTACTTATCTGATGGATAAAGTAGAGATTGTTGCATCTTGGAAAACCTATAATATGAATACCCACGGCTTTGAAAATATTATTCATAAGTTTTTCAATTCTGTTTTGTTTCATATGAAGGTGAATGATGGGAAAGGCAATATTTATACTCCACGAGAATGGTTTATAGTCCCATTTAGTATAATTGAGTCTGTGATGAAGAAGCTAATAGATGGCAGCATTATCAATTATCAATACAATCAGAATTTACAAGTATTGGAAGAAAGTCAATCCGAAAGCTCTAAATATTCGAGCGAAGCAGTTGATACAACAGGCTGGGCTATTCTTACTTTGAACATAAAACAGCTGTATTTTAACCAGATACTTCAAAATGAAAAAAATATCGAATATAGAGAGTTAAAGCAGAATAAGCTGAAAACGTACACATGGGTTGATCCTTCTGATAATAAACGTTATTTGAAAAAGTTTGATGCTATACGTTTTTGTGTTGGCTATAAAAAAGACAGGGATTCAGCTTTAGTTGAAGTTGTAAACACGACTTATAATGACGATTCTCGACAGATAGAATTTCATTTAGGAAAGATATTAGAAGCAACTATAACAAATTAGAATGATAATTACCTTTATCGAAATGATGATTAAGATTGAGAGGTTTGATGAATATGGTGAAATGCAATTAACGGAATAAAAATAGTTTAGTATATTAGCAAAAAATATAATAATTATATGATTATAGAATTGAAAATCACAGGTGAAAAGTTTATTCTTCTAACCCCTGTAAAAGATACAGATTCAACTTATATATTAATCGATCAGGAGAATAAGCCGTGGGCGAAATTACAATTAAATGGTAGTAATTTTATTGTATTAGAAAAGTCTGAAGATATAACAGAGTCTCAGGATGATTTGAGTGCAAAATTAGATCAATTGCTATTAAGTGTAATAGAATCGGAACAGTCTGGCACAGAAAATACAGAAACTGTTATTGAAGCACTTATAGATCCTTATGACCCTGATAAAATAAAAGTTTCTTCAAAACAGTTTAGTATAAAGCTAATAAAGGAAATGATAGATGATAAGGACATAGACCTGAATCCCGATTTTCAACGCAATTTTGTATGGAATAGTGCTCAAAAATCGAGATTGATAGAATCTATTTTATTACGTATTCCGCTGCCAATGTTTTATTTTTCAGAAGATGATGAAGGACGATTAGTTGTAATTGATGGTTTGCAACGACTCACTACTATTAATGAGTTTATGGATAATAAATTTCCTCTTTTTGGTTTAGAATATCTAAATGAAAGTTGTGAAGGTTGCTATTACAAAGAGGATTTAGGGAAAAAAGGATTAGAAGCAAAATATTTTAGATGGTTCAATCAGACTCAAATATCGAGTAATGTGATAGATCCATCATCACCAACTAAAGTAAAATATGATATATTCAGGCGGATCAATACAGGAGGAAAGCCATTAAACAATCAAGAAATAAGAAACTGTTTAGCAGGGACAGGGCTGAGAGAAACATTGAAAAAGATGGTCAATTTGCCCGAATTTAAAGAAGCTACAGATTGGAGTATTAAACCTACACGAATGGATGATCAAGAAGTAGCATTGCGTTTTATTTTATTTCACGAACTCATTCACCAAGATATTACTTTAGATAATTATACAGGCTATATAGAGCAGTTAATGGATGATCTCACAGAACGTTTAGTAAAAAAGGATGAAAATGAGTTGGAAAATTATATTCAGCTATTCTCAAATGCAATGAAGAATGCTCGATATCTATTGGGGAAACGTTTCGCTTTTCGTAAAACACAACTTAAAGATATTCAACCAGGAGCATATAAGCAGCTAATTAATAAGGCTTTGTTTGTGAGTTGGTCAGTATTATTATCTAATTTTGATCCTGTTTTGATAGAAGAGCGTAATAATGAACAAGCACTTTTGGAACCATTAGCCAGAGAAATAACAGAAGATCAACAATTTTTATATTATTTATCCTCTGGAACCAATGGTAAGGCAAATATTAGGTATGCATTTATGAAAGTTAGTATGATAATACAGGATTATCTCAAATAATCATTATTATGAAATATCTTGAAATAAAGAATTTTAAGTGCTTTCGTGACTTCAAATTACCAGTTAATGGATTAACTGTTTTGGCAGGAGCGAATGGAAATGGCAAGAGTTCATCTATTCAAGCTCTATTGCTTTTGCGTAGTACTATTGAGCGTTGTTCGAAACTAAATACACAGAAATCTGAATACGAAAAAACAGATGAAAAAAACTTAGTTTCTATAGAATTAAATGGTAAATATAATTTAGCTCTAGGTAATAGTGAATATGCAATTCCTAATAATTCAAATAGTTCTATAATTGAGTTCAACTTTTCAGAAGCACCATCATCTTTTGGTGTAAAATATGATGCCTCAGAGAATGCATTATTTATACGTCCTCTTGCAACATCGGGAAGCAAGCGTCCATTATCACTTTTTAAGCATGAATTTTATTATCTTAATGCAGAAAGATTAGGACCTCGCATAAAACAAGAAATCAAATATTTTGATTTCCCTAATACTGGATATCAGGGTGAATTTGTAGCTCAGCTACTTGGAGATACCGATTTTAGTTATTCATTCAAAATTGATGATTCTCGAAAATACCCCGAAATACAAACACCAAGGCTTGAACAACAAGTAAATGCATGGCTAAATGAATTAATGTCAAGCGTGTCGGTTTCTTCCAAATATGACAAGTCAACGATGTCTGCACAAATTGTCATGGATAACCATTTTTCATCAGGCGGAACAGTTCTAGCTCCGAATATTGGATTTGGAATTAGCTATGTATTACCAATTATTGTTACAGGACTGATTGCTCAAAAAGGTAGTATAATGATTGTTGAAAATCCAGAAGCTCATCTACACCCCTCTGCACAATCTAAAATAGGCCGTTTCTTATCAATGGTCGCTAAATCTGGAGTAAATGTAATTGTTGAAACTCATAGTGATCATGTTTTAAATGGAATCCAAATAGCATGTGCAAAAAAAGAAATTCCATCATCATTAGTTACCATTAATTATTTCAGCCATTCAAAAGATTTAGACCAACCTAAATTAGACACAATTTCAATCAGAGAGAAAGGAGATTTATCATCTTGGCCTAGAGGTTTTTTTGATCAAACTCAAATGGATTTTGCGGAACTCTTTAAATTGAGAAAAAATGAATAATTTCTATCTACTGAATGAAGCTATTAATTTGGGGAATTTTAGTACATTCAAAGAAGGTATGTTAGAATTGAATGCTATCGAAAAAGAAAATGATGACGCATTTTGGAAACATGATAGCTTGTGGAATTTAGGGATCATTGAAACTTTATACTCTAACTTTGGACAAGAAGAGCAAGTTATTTCACTTTTTTTAGAACAGATATCTCCAATAACTGGAGATTACCTAATGAATGAAGGTCTCTTGAATAAATCCTTTCCTAATGAATCGAATGCTTTTCTTGGAATTGATTTTACGAATATAGAAATTAGAGAATCAATACAAATTAAAAATGTAGAAGCTTTCTTTAATTTTAAATCCGCAGCTTTGGCTGCTCTTTCATTTAGAGAAATATGGAATAATAGAGACAGGCTATTTCCTCATTTAATTTTATGTGGTGAAGTTGAAAAGCAATTGGAAGACATCGGTAATTCTCCAATATTAAGACAGATTATAAGTAGGCTTAAAATTTTTGATTATGCAATAGCTAAGTGGGAAAAAGGTGATTTTAGCTATAAGGAAGTGAATAAAAATTATCCACTTAGGATATCTCCAGAGACAGACCAAACAATGGCTAAGTATAGTAATGAAAGACGTTTTAAGTTACCTAGTGGAAAAAAAGAGATATTTGAATTACATATAAAAACTGGAGCTTTGAGGTTTCATTTTTATGCAGATGATCGAACAAAGAAAGTGTATATTGGATATATTGGACCTCATTTGAAAACGGTTACAGGCTAAAATTTAGTTTACCCAAGTCCTAGAGATGATTTATGTCGAATCTATTTGCATTCCTCTAATCATTTGTAATAGATTAGAATTTCATAATATTTCTAGCTTATTAAAAATTAGCAATTAACGATACAAAAATCATTCTCTCATCCTCATTTTTAAATATAACACCATCTTCAGAATATCTCTTAAGTCATGAACGACAGCCCCTTCAGGGTACCTGTATTAATTTCAGTACTTCGCAACCTCCCAATATCCACTTCTAGCCGAACCGTGACGGATAATAATACCATTTGCTGTCATTTTTTGAAGATGATATTTAACCCCATCGGAAGTTATACCTAATATAGAAGCAAGTTCGCTGCGTGTAATCTTAGGATTGTAGCGTAACTGTTCTATGATTTTGTCACGTGTAGAGCGTGGAGTATTACTTTCAAGTGCCAATGTTTCGTCGATCACCCCCAAAATAAACTCTATGAATGGTGTACAGCCATCTTCACCGCCACTAACAGCAATAGCTTTATAGTACTCTTTTCTATATTTATAAACGATATTCTCAATGGGTAAATTTTTGAATACTGGTCGCCAATTAGCAAGAATAAGCGTTTGCCATAGTCTACCAGTTCGTCCGTTACCATCTGAGAATGGGTGTATGAATTCAAACTCATAATGAAAAATACAACTCTTTATCAGAGGATGTTCTTCTGTGTCATTCAGCCACTCGAAAAGATCTTTCATTAATTGAGGCACACGTTCTGCTGGCGGTGCATAATGAATAATCTCTTCACCCGAAGCCACCCCAACACCTCCTAATCTGAAATGCCCTGCATCGTCAATCAACCCTGTTTCCATTGTAAGATGTGCCTTAAGCAGATCTTCGATATTGTTTGGATTTAGCATTTCAAGCAATTCATAAGCTTTAATAGCATTGCGAATCTCTTGCACCTCATTAATCGGGGCTATGACAGGTTTACCATCCAGAATAGCTGTAATTTGATCTATAGTCAAAGTATTTCCCTCAATAGCTAAAGATCCTTGAATTGTTTTTATGCGGTTAATTCGATGTAGTCTTAATTCCTCTTGAGTATAAAAACTACCCACCGCCTCACTTATCCTTGAAACGAGGTCGACAATCTTTGGTGTTATCCTATATGGTGGTGTATATGACATTCAACAAAGTTAGAAAACAATTTCAATTTAGGGTAGTTAATTGGGTAGTTTTTATTGGGCGCACTACCCAATAAAAATTAAAATCTAGATGTTTAGCAATAAATAGACATTATATACAATAAGCTTTAAAATAAACTCTAATCACATTCTTACTATTTGACATTTATTAATATTTATAAGGGCATTCTGTCAGTCATAAAAGCTGGTATTGTTTTTGTTTTATTTACGAGTAAACAGAATAATACAAATGAAAGACAATGAATATGGATATTGAAAATATAATAAGTCCAATACTTAATGATTTAGAGATATTGCGAAAAAAGGCAATTGAGATTCGTTTTAAAGTGAAGGACGAATTTAATTTTGATATTCAAAAAGACTGTAGGATAACGATTTATGAACAAATAGATCGGATCGTCATATATCATGATATAAATTTTGTGCTTTTTGCAAATCATTTAGCTAAGCCAGACTATATAACTAAACTAGCAGGTACATCCTACCAAGATACTATAAGAATTCAATCAGATTATTTGAAAAGAAATAGGCACTCATTATTTATTTTTTATCAGAGCGTATTAGAAGCATATTATAGGGATATATGTAATGCAAAAGGCGTGAAATGCTCCAATTCTTTCACTAAATTACTTAAAGATCTTTGTAATGATTTAGGAATTAATGAAGATTCTGATTGGTATAAAGCAAATTATATTTTGGGAAGAATTAGGAATACGATCCATAACAATGGGATACACACACAAAGTACAGAAACGATCACTTACAAGGGGAAGGACTATTCATTTATACAAAATCAATCTCACAATTCTGCAGGTTATGATTTTTTCAAACTATTGTTCTCAGATACTATTGATTTTCTATTTGATATAGCGGAGAGGACAAAAAATATTACTTTAATCGAAAGTCGCATTGGTTTGGATTTACCTAATCCATTCTAAATATGATAATACTCGGCAATATATTCAAAACTTCCCATATAACATTTCGTCTAATGAATAAAAATTTGGCATATTGGTGAAAAACACGTAACTTTCTGATACAGAATAGAACGCAAACAGAACTTATAAATCGATTTGTACCGTTAAAGATTTAAAGTACTGATATAATACAAGTTATATTTGTTGTATCGGCAAATAACTTAGTAAAACAATATCAAAGTAAAATCAAATAAATAGTACACTCGAACATTAAAAAAAGCTTTATGTTGATGTTCGTTTTAGCAATCATACCAAAAATAAAGGAGAAAGCTCGTGCAGCCAGCTTAAAATCAGAACTATTGTAGGTCGATTGGTAAGAGAATTAGAAAGAAAACTATCCAATAAGGACAATTACAGCGATTCATTGGATTTATCCACACCTGCTGTTACCAACGGGTTTTAGCAACCTGCAATAATGCACAAAAATATCGTTTTAAGTCTAAAAAAAGCGGCGAGATTTTATTCTCGCCGCTTTTACGATATAGAAAAGAGTCTTTATTTTATATTTATAATCGCTTCCGCCGGTTTTAGCCAAGGAGATGTGAATCTTACTTTTACTTCACCTTGTTTGCCTGTAGGCTGTATATAAGCCAGTATGCGACCATGATAAGTGCGATGCCTGTTATCTGTATAGTCAGACATGTCTTCATTGTTGCTCGCTTCCAATCCTAGTAATTTAGCCGGGCCTTGTATTTGGCAAGTTATTTCATTGTCGGACAGCATAACAGGTGTACCATTCTCATCCACTACTTGTATTACAATTTGTGCCAAGCCATCTTTACTGATTTCTTTATCTGCTGCTTGTATATCCAATGCATATGGTTGTCTTGAAGACTGTATTGCATAGCGAGCTGTTTCATTCCCGTTTTTATCCATTCCTATCACTTCAAGCTTTCCATCATGATAAGGAATATCCCAAAAGATAATCCCTGTATTGTCATTATAATCTTTTACTTGTCCTACTTCTTTTCCGTCTAGCAGCAATCGGGATTTTTCTGTGTTTGTATAACATACTACCCGTATGGACTGCCCTTCTTGGTAATTCCAGATAGACCAGGCATCCATAGATGGTATTTTTTCTTCATAGTTACTCCCTTCGTTTTCTGCATCCAGTTGTGACCAAACATCCTTTACTTGGCTTTTGCTACCTCTGCCAGGAGTAGGATAGGTTCCCAAATAAGCCATCGGCTTGTCAGACCAGAGCGATTGACGGAAATAGCCTCTCGGCTTGATGAAGCCTCCGAAGTCTAGTAGTCCCGAATAAAACCCTCTGGAAGGCCATCTGCCCGATTCTCCCAGATAGTCTATCCCTGTCCAGAGAAACTGACCGAATATATGTTCATTGTCTTTCACGGCTTTCCATGCACCAAGCTCATGGCGGTTTTCACTGCCAAATATAACACGATTAGGATATTTCTTATGATCAAGCTCATATCTATTTTCGGTATAATTATATCCCGCAATATCCAATGCTCCCGGATATGCTGTTTCATTTGACATGGCAACACCGGCTAAGCCTGCTGTTGTAGGTCGTGATTCGTCGTATTTCTTAACAACGCCAACCAGACGTTTTGCTATATCTCCCAAACGCATTGCATCGGGTGCATCTTTTTTATATCCGCCAAATGTAGCCTGAGTAAAACCTGTGTTTTTTCCTCCATCCAATATAGGGTGAGAGTATGGATCGTTCGGATAGTCTACTTCATTTCCGATGCTCCATGCAAATATAGAGAGGTGATTTCTGTCTCGGCGAACTAAATCGGCAAGGTCTTTCTCTCCCCATTCTTCAAAGAAAGAATAGTTGCCCTGAAATCCCGGAGTACCTACATTCCAACCTTCGAGCCATTTTCGTTTAGGATACTCCCACTCATCGTACGCTTCGTTGAGAACTAATAATCCCAGTTCATCGCATAAGCTGTATAAGTCCGGAGCTTGTGGATTATGGCTGGTGCGGATAGCATTCACTCCAATCTCTTTTAGGGTTAGCAGTCTGCGTTTCCATACATCATGAGGCACAGCAGAACCTAATACCCCAGCATCATGATGGATACATACACCTTTTACTTTCATCCATTTGCCATTCAAAGCAAACCCTTTATTCGGATCGAAGGTGAATGATCTGAAACCAGTCTTGGTTATTGTTGCATCTATTTCTTTTCCGTCTTTAATTACAGATGTTTTGAGGCTATATAGATTCGGATTACTTAGGTTCCATAATGCGGGATTCTTTACTTTCAGATTTGTCGTAATTTTTCCATTCTGATTTCCTGCAACTGATAATTTCTGAGTGTTTTTTGCGATTACTTTATTATCAGGGCTAACAAGTTCATTAACTATAGTCAAATTGGATTTGTCTGTTGTGTTGTTTTCTAGTTCTACTTCGATATTTAGTATTCCTGTACTCTTATCCATTTCGGGATATGCATATACACCCCATTGAGCTATATGTATCGGATTTGCATAAATGAGCCATACATCACGGTAGATACCGGAGCCTGTATACCATCTGGAGTCTGCCGATTGGCTATGATCTACACGAACAGCTATTGTATTATCTTTTCCATATTCGATATACGGAGTAATGTCATACATAAAAGAGATATAACCATTCGGGCGCTTTCCTAACAGATGCCCATTAATGAACACTTCACTATAGTTATACACACCTTCGAAATAAATATATGTTTTTTCGTCTTGCTTTTCTTTTGGGATATTTATTGTTTTTCTGTACCATCCTATGCCTCCGGGTAGATAACCTGTTGCACTGGCCAAAGTTGGGCTTAGTTGTTCTTTTACACTCCAGTCATGTGGAATCTCTACTGACTTCCACTTCGAGTCGTCATAAGTTTTCGCTTTCGCTTCAGGGATATCCGATAGATAGAACTTCCAAGAAGAATTAATTTTTTCGGACTGACCGAAAGAAACCTGTCCCATTATAGAAATGGAAGTTATGGATAGTATCGCAGTCAGAAATAGCGCAGTAATTTTCATGATATAATAATTTGCATTTATTTAATGACAAAAATAGACTATGTGTCAGAATATGGAGGGGCTTGTTTCATGCAAGTTTGATTAGTAAACTCGTCATTTCACCATTTAGTCATTTCTTATTCATTATTTGCTTTATATATTCTGATGGTACCATACCAAACTCTTCTTTAAAACACTGCCTGAAATACGTGATACTGTTTATTCCTACCATGTAGGATATTTCAGATATTGTATATTTACCTGTTAAAAGTAATTGTTCTGCGTTGCGTATTCTTACTTTTCTTATAAATTCATTCGCAGATATGCCGGAAAGAGCTTTAATTTTTCGGTAAAGTGTAGAATGGCTCATATTCATTTTGTCTGCAATAAAAGTCACATCCACTTTATCTGAATCCAAGTTGTCTTCGATAATCGTGGTTACTTTTTCGATAAATTCGTTATCTATTTTACTTAAAGACTCTGTTATAATGACGTTTTTATTTATCGTATTATTGTTTATCAGTTCGGCAATTTTCTTTCTGGCTTCCAGTAAATTTACAATACGGCTTTGCAATAGTGTAGCACTGAAAGGTTTGGTGATATAAGATTCGACTCCGATGTTATAACCTTCGGTACGGTCTTGTATTGAATCTTTAGCTGTAAGAAGTACAATAGGAATATGGCTGGTTCTTACATCTTCTTTTAAAATCTTGCTTAATTCAAAACCATCCATTTCAGGCATCATAATATCACTTATAATAATGTCAGGAATGTGTTTATAAGCTGCTTTTAGTCCTTGTTTTCCATTATTAGCCGTGTATACTTTGTATTGTTCCGATAAGGAGCTGTAAATGTAGTCCCTGATATCTTCATTATCTTCTATAATGAGTATGATTTGTTTGGAGTCCGAATTTTCAGTGTCTTTGGCTTCAATGCCGTTTTCAATAATATCATTGTTAGTAGCATTGATATGTAACGCGTCAGGATAAGTATTGTCAGATAGTATTCTGAAACGAAATATAGAGCCTTCTCCGGGCTTGCTCTCTACTGATATGCTTCCTTGATGTATTGATACCAGATTTTGTACAAGAGCTAATCCGATACCCGTTCCTGATAGTTGTTGATCTCTTTCAGCCTGATAGTATCTGTCGAATATTTTGGATATTGATTCTGTAGGAATACCCTTTCCTGTATCGCTTACTTCTATTTCCGTATAATTTATATTGTTTTCAGTTACATCTCTTAGGGTGAGTGTTATATTTCCTTTTTGTGTGTATTTGAATGCATTGGATAATAGATTCTCTAGGATTGTAATTACTGCATCGGGGTCAAAATATAGATTAATATTTTGAGTATCTATTATAGTATTAACAGAAATGCGCTTGTTGGTGTTGAGTTCTCTGTATCTTAATCCTATTTCTTGAACTAATTGGGATATATCACTTTTGTATACACAAAGTTTCTTGTTCTGTGTCTCAGTTTTTCTGAATTCCAATATCTGATTGATGAGGTTCAATAAGCGTGTTGCGCTTCTGTATATGACCGATATTTTAGACGCATGTTTTTCATGTAGATTTGTATCTGCTTGTAAATCTTCTAATGGGCCAAGTATCAGCGTTAAGGGAGTGCGTAGCTCGTGAGTTATATTCGTAAAGAACCGAAGTCTCTCATTATTCAATTCTTGTTCCTGTATATGGTTCTTCTTTTCTAAAGTGAGAGTATTTTCCAAATCCAGCTTTCGTTTATAAAAGCGAAGTATAAGAAAAACAACGCCTAAGACAGTCAGTATATACAGGGTCTTTGCCCACCAAGTAAGCCATATCGGCGGATTTACAATAATTTTTAATGATGTTATAGTGTCTGACCATTCCTGATTTTTTACTCTCGATTTTATCTGCAACTCGTATGTTCCGGGAGGAACATTGCGGAAAGTAATTGCATTTTCATCCTGTGTGTTATACCATAAATCTTCTAACCCCTTTAACATGTATGCATAGTCTACTAAATGATTGAGTGAATAATCAAGGACATTGAATGACACATTAAAGGTGTTTTGGTTGTATTTTAATTCGATAATGGATGTTATGGGTTTATAGATCTCATTTTCAAATGTATTTGTTTGGTTTCCATAAATTTTGAATCCGGTGATAATAGTCTCAGGTAGCTCTATTGTTGTTGGGATTGATTCAGGATTGAAGTAGCATAGTCCATTTTGAGACCCGAAATAGATTGTACCTTTAGAATCTTTTGTGACAGACCCACTCATAAAGTCACCCAAAGGGATTCCATTATAATGATTGTAATTATAAACTTTATTTAGAGATGGAATAAATCTGTTTATGCCTCTATTGGTGCTAAACCATATATTTCCTTGCTTGTCTTCTGTTATAGCTCTGATGTGGCTGTTTGTAATTCCATTCTGTGTATTGAGGACAATATATTCATCAGTTTTTCCGGGGGAGGTAAAGCATACTAAGCCTTCTCCAGTGGCAACCCACATTTGCCCTCTGTTATCTTTGTATATATTGTCTACGGTGTTGGAAGGGAACCCTTTATCTGTTTTGAATGTCTTTATGATTTTGAGATTCTTGTCAAAGACAGCAAGACCCTCACCGAAAAAACCAATCCATATCTGGTCTTTGTCATCTTTTGATATAGCACGAACAAGATTATCCGATAAATCGGAATTGTCGGTAGAATAGAGTTGGCCTTGTTTTGTTATAATATTATATTTGTATAAACCGTTATTGCACCCGATCCACATATTTTTCTCCTTATCCTCAAAGAAACACCTTATATCTCTGCTCTTGTCGTCTATCAGGCATTTTTGTATGTAGTTTCTTTTTTGATCATAAATGTTTACTCCACCGTTGAATGTCCCAAACCATAGATTATCTTCAGAATCTTTAATTGCCGCCAATATGGCGTCATCAGTAATTCTATTTGTTTTTTTATCAAATATCTGTACCCTTTCTCCATTTGCAAAAAGATTGATGCCTCCACCATCCGTACCCACCCAGATGCGATCATATTTGTCTACACATATGCCCCATGCTGTAGGGTTATTCAATGTGTTTTTTAATCCCGGTATAGGGGAATAGATCCATGTATTAAAGTCTGTGGGGTGATGACTGATAAAGTTAATTCCACCTCCATATGTGCCAATCCACATATTGTTGAAAGAATCTTGGTATATACTGCGTATTGTAGGATTAGAAAGGCCCCTGTAACCATCATCGTATGAGATATTCTCAAAAGGAATACTTTGAGGGGTAAGAAACATATTCTGTTTCAAATCCAGAACACTTATTCCTCCTTTTTCTGTACCAACCCATAGTTTACCATCGCTTACCTGATTTATTGTATATATATAATTGGATATGAGCGATTGTTTATTTTGAGGGTTATGTCTGAATGTCGTAAATGATTCTTTATCACTGTTGAAAAGAGCCAAACCATTGTTTGTTCCTATCCATATATTGTCATTCTTATCTACATATATTGTTTTTACTTCATCTCCTGGCAAGCTTTCTTTATTGTTGGCATCATGCCTGAAATTCTTTATTTTCTTATCCTTTAGAGACAAAATACTCAAACCGGATGACACATGCCCTATATATACAAATCCTTTATTGTCCTCCATTACAGACCATACATTGTTACTAACCATATTCGGAATGGTAGTACGATTGTAATGTGTAAATGTTTCGGTTTTCTTATCAAAATAATCCACCCCTCTATGGTATGTAGAAAGCCATAAATTGCCATCTTTAGAAGAGGTAATGTCAGTTATGTCGTTCGTTATAATGCCTGTTTTACTTTCCGTTGTGTGTTTGTAGTGTTTGAATGTTTCAGTTTTGCAATCAAACATATTTAATCCTTCCCGCTGGGTTGCGATCCATATTTTATCTTCATATTTGTCAGCATATACTTTATTCAGTTCATTTCCGCTAATATTGTTTGATTCTGAAGTCCCATTTTTTTTGTAAACCTTGAACTTATTACCATCAAATCTGTTTAACCCTGATTCGGTGGCAAACCATAAAAAACCTCTTTTATCTTGAGTGACGCTTACAACATAATTACTAGAAAGACCCTGTTCTAAGCCTAACTGTTTTATGTTATACTGTTGAGCCTGAGTTGGCATAAAAGCTATTAGGGTAAAGAGAAAGAAAAGCTTTATTTTCATGGGATCTGTATTAGTATATCAAAAGTAATTATATTTTGAGAATATAGACCCTCAAACTAGCTATTGACTGATTTGAATCCTATTAATGATTGTTTTATATCCCTGCCTGTTGTTAAGCAATACATATATTTGTTCTGGTTATTTAACTCGAAGCATATCTGCCGTAAAGTATATTTTAATTATGTGTTTCTGAGTTATATATATATGATAAACTAAAATCTAATTTCATGAAAACAAGAAAGTATTTAAGCTTTTTGATGGTTCTTTTATTTTTCTTCACCGCATGTAGTGATGATTATAAGTATTCGGATGTAGATGGATTACCTCCTACTATTGTCCTCAGTACATCTAATATCAAGACTGAACCCGGGCGCGAATTTGTAATTAAAGCTAAGGTAGAAGATAAAGATGGTCTTCGGTCAATCAATCTGAAAAACACAAGTTTCAATTTGGATAAAACAATAGATCTTACCTTAGATAGTATTGTTTATTCTTTCGATTTAGACTATAAATACAAAACGATAAAAGGTCTTGAAGGAGATAGCTTTTCGGTGGAAGTAACAGTTACAGACTTAGGTGGTCGTACAGTAAATGAAACTGTATTGGTAACAATGGATGGTGATTTTACCAATCCTGTATTCACTGTCTCTCCTGATGAAGCCATTACTGTTCTTCTTAAAAACCAGACCAGACTGAATGTTAAGTTTACTGTAGAAGACGATAAAGCATTGGGTCTTGTTGTAATTAATATCCCTGAACTCAATTATTCAAAAGAAATAACAGAATTTACAAACTCAAATAAGACTCTGGTATTTAATGATCCTGTAACATTGCCTTCTACTGTTGCAACATATAATTTGATATTGCGTGCGATAGACAAATCCGGTTTGGAAACATCCAAGACTAGTGTGATAACTGTTTCTGAAATGCCTGATTTCCCTAAAATGTATCTGGCGGATGTTGCAACGGTAAACGAGCTGAACAGTGACGTGTTTGGCGTGCCTATGCGTATAGAACGTACCGGAGCTTATCAATATAAAGCCAATTACTATTGTCGGAAGGCAGGTACAGAGATATTCTTCCTTCCTCAAAAAAGTGACTTCACTCCAATCTGTTTCGGTATTGATCCCGTAGATAATACAAAATTGACAGATGATCCAGATGTTGCAAAACCAATTGTGTTGAATCAAGCCAATGTATATTACGAAATTACATTTAATGTGAAAACTGCGGTTTATGATATTAAGACTTATTCTATCGCTGAGGCAATTGACCCTATTCCTCATAAATTTGGTTCTGTGAGTCTGGATACTTGGGGAGATGGAGGTAGCTGGCTTCAGGAGTTCTATTTTGGCTATATGACTTCTAATCCAAAAGAAGTAACACGGTTTGTACAAGATGCGACCAATCCTCACCTTTTTTATTTAGATAAAGCTCTAACCTTAGACGCGGGTGAAAATATGAATTTCGTTATTCATAATTGGCATTCTGATGGTTGGTGGAATTATTGTACTTGGCGTGTAGATGACTCTCAGGAGCCGGAAATATTTGGTTACTACGGTAATTATAAAAATCCCGCTTGGACCAAGCCTAATACAACTCTTGATAATTGGGCTAAACCGCTTGTTAAGCAAACTGGTAGCTACAAATTATACTTTGATGCTCACTTAGGTAGAGGAAAACTAGTTCGTGAGTAGAATAAATTTGAGTAATAATATAACATATATCTAACATGAAAAAATATCTAATATTCCTATTGTTAACCTTGCCTCTCTATCTTTTTGCTCAAAATAAGGTGGCTGTAACAGGAAAGGTTACATCAGCAGTTGATAATGAACCGCTTATCGGAGTTACAGTTGTAGAGAAAGGTTCGTCGAATGGTGTTCTGACCGATTTAGATGGTAATTATAGTTTGCCGAATGTTTCGCAAGGCGGTACTGTCGTTTTCTCAATGATAGGTTTTGTCTCGCAAGAGATAAAAGTCGGTCAGGGAGGAGTAAGGAATATATCTATGGCAGATGATACAAAGATACTGGATGATGTTGTAGTCATTGGCTATGGTGTAGTAAAGAAAAGTGACCTTACAAGTTCCATTACTACAGTAAAAGGTGATGATCTGAAAAGTATAACATCAGGAAATGCGCTATACTCACTCCAAGGTAAGGCTAATGGAGTACAGATTACGGGAGAAGGTGGTCCGGGTAGTTCACCTCAGGTTATTATACGTGGGGTTACTACTATTAATGGTTCTAGTCCGCTTTATGTTGTAGATGGCGTACCGATTGGGACTAACATTAATTTTCTCAATCAGGATGATATAGAAAGTATAGAAGTGTTGAAAGATGCTTCAGCATCAGCAATCTACGGTACAAGAGGTTCAAATGGTGTCATTATGGTGACTACTAAAAAGGGTAGTGCAGGTAAAACCAGATTTCAGGCAAATGCATCTTTTGGCTTTCAGACATTGAATAAGCCTAAAATGGCAAATGCTACAACTTACGAAAAAGTATTTAAAGAAAGATATACCAATGATGGTAGCGTTCCTGTGTGGAATACGCCCGAAGGTTCGGGAAATACAGATTGGTGGGATCAGACAATAAATGATTTTGCATATACACAAAACTATAATATCAGTTTTCAAGGAGGTGTAGACAAATTTACATATAGTGGTAGCCTTGGTTATTTTCGTCAGAACTCACAATATGATGTCGGTTACTGGGAGCGTATAACAGGACGTTTCAATACTGAATATAAATTTTCAGAAAAAGTAAAAGCCGGGATTGATTTTGCCCCTCGTTACGAAAGTTGGGATGATACTCCAAATTTGTTTGGAGCAGCAATGAAAATGGATCCCACTACACCTGTATATAGAGCTAAAGAAGATTGGACTTCAAATTCGTTAAATAACTATGCGCGTTCCTATAACAATCAGGAATGGAATCCGGTAGCTACTCTTGCCCGTCAGAACAAGCATAGCAATGAGTACGGTTTAATGATGAATCCATATGTGAGTGTAGAGCCAATAAAAGGATTGACTTTTCGTACTCAGTTCAGTGTAAATGCGCGTTTTAGAATGACAGATGAATTTACGCCAAAATTCTTTATCGACAATCTCGAACAGAATGCAGAGTCTAAAGCTGAACGTAAATCATATAACTGGGTAGACTGGAACTGGACAAATACCCTTAATTATATGAAAACTATTGAAGAGAAGCATAACTTCAATTTCATGGCTGGTTATACAATGGAACGATTCGCTGAATATAATCTGGTAGGTTCTCGTGAAGGTATCCCGAGCAACATCTCCGAACTGCAATATGTGAATGCCGGAACAATAAATCCGAAAGCAGAAGGAACTAATATTTACAGTTCACTGCTATCTTATCTTGGACGTGTAATGTATAATTATGATAACCGCTATTATGTAACAGGATCTGTTCGTGTAGATGGTTCATCTAAATTCCCATCAGGAAGTAAATATGCTACATTTCCGGCGGTGTCAGTTGCTTGGAGAATTTCAGAAGAAGCATTTATGAAGAACCAGAGCGTTGTTTCTAATCTTAAGTTGAGAGCCGGATGGGGACGTGTCGGAAATCAAAGTATTGATCCCAATGCTTACCTGAATCTGATAGGAGCAGGAGATTATGTTTTCGGAGCTAACGGAGATCGTTATGTAGGAACTGCAATCAGTTCAGTTGGAAATAATAAACTGAAATGGGAAACAGTAGAGGATTATAATCTGGGGATTGATGCCAGCTTTTTAGATAGCCGTCTTGAAATCACTGCAGATCTCTTTTCTAAGAAGTCAAAAGATATGCTTATGAAAAGACAAAATCTTCTAATCTTGGGTTATCCGATGTGGAATGGTGAGATGTGGACAAACATAGGTAGTATGGAAGCTAAAGGTTGGGAGTTATCCATTAACTGGAGAGATAAGATAAGTGATTTTTCCTATGAAGCCGGAATCAATCTTTCAGGAGTGAAGAATAAGGCTAAGACCCTGGTAGATAATACACCTGTACTTAGAGGAGGCTTTTTTAATGACTATATTATCCGAAATGAAGAGGGTGGCGAAATCAGCCGTTTCTATGGCTATATTGCTGATGGAATATTCCAGAATCAGACAGAAATAAATAGCCATACAAGTAATAATGGAACACTTCTTCAGCCCAATGCACAACCGGGAGACATTCGTTTCAAAGATTTAAATAATGACGGAGTATTGGACGAAAGCGATAAAACCTATATTGGTAAAGCTTTTCCGGATGTTATGATCGGATTAAATATCCGTTTGGGGTATAAAGATTTCGATTTAGTGTCTAACTTCTATGGAACAATCGGGAATGATATATACAATAGCGCAATGGGAGGTCTGTATGCAGGAACCGATGGGCAAAACGTTTTTGCAGATGCATACGACAAAGCTTGGAGAGGTGAAGGCACAAGCAATTTTTATCCACGTCTTTCTGTTAATGACAAGAACTTAAACTATCGTCGTGTTTCATCTTTCTTTGTTGAGGATGGTTAATATTTCCGCTGCAAACTATTACAGTTGGGATATACATTACCAAGGAAGATGACAAAAGGTATCGGAGTTCGTATTTCTGCTTCGGCTCAGAATCTATTCACAATTACTAGCTACTCGGGTATGGATCCGGAAAGAGCGTCAATGGGAGCAAATGTGAATGGTACTTACAGTGTGTTGGAAGCCGGAATCGATAATCTAGGTTACCCTAATCCTCGTACATTCCTGCTAGGTGTTAACATTAACTTTTAATCAGAAATAAAATGAAAAATATATTCAAAATATTCATATTTGGAGCATTTGCGCTATTGTCGAGTAGTTGCTCCTCCTTCTTGGATGAACCTGTTTTAGGTCAGGAAAATCTCGATACATATTTTCAAAGTGAAGAGGAGTGTTTAAAGCAGCTGGCAGGATGTTACCAAGGTATATTCTGGGATGGCTGGTGGCAGATAGCAGCACCAAATGTAGGCTTTGATATGGCTACAGATGACTTATGGATGGGCAATACAACTCAGTCTCAGAGTGACTGGCTAAGAATGGCTCATTATGGAAACCCGAAGCAAGATGGGCCTTTAAGCAATTATTGGCAATATCGCTATAAGTCAATATTGAGGTGTAATATTGTTATTGAAAAAGTAGCTACAGCCCCTATTTCAAATGAGGATTTACGGAAGAGAATTATAGCAGAGGCTAAGTTTTTACGCGCATTTAATTATTTTGAGCTGGTTAAGAATTACGGCGGAGTTCCTGTTATTACCGGAATGAAGTTACCAAGTGAAATTCAGGGTATACAGAGAGAAACAGTAGAGGGTACATACGCTGTCATAGAACAAGACCTGAAAGATGCAATTACTGATTTGCCTCTTAAAAGCGAGTATTCTTCCGCTGATTTGGGACGTGCTACACAAGGTGCAGCAATGGGATATTTAGGAAAAGCTTATCTGTATCAGGGAAAATACAAAGAGGCATTTAAAATACTGGGAGACTTGATTAATACTCAGGAGTACGACTTGTGTACCAATTTTAAAGATGTATGGTCTATTGCGAATAACAATAGTATAGAATCTTTATTCGAAGTACAATACAGTTCTGATATAAGCTATAGCCTTGGAGGGCGATTGCCTGTATTTACCGGCTCTCGTGACGATTCGGGATGGTCGTGGGGATTACCTACCAGCAATCTGGAGAAGGCTTTTATTGATGCAGGTGACACAGAGCGTCTTCGCTGGACAATCGTGAAAAATGGAGACGACGTTCCCGGAGACGATACTGATGAGGGTAAGGATTATGTTATATCTCCGGATAAACACAAATCAGCTCGCATCAACAGAAAATTTTATGTACCACATGATTTGCGCCCCAGCCCTTATGATTCGGATCATAATAATTTGAATCATCGCTTACTTCGTTATGCGGATGTACTGCTTATGTATGCAGAGGCTGCGAATGAAGAAGGAAATGACAGCGAGGCTCGTAAAGCTTTGAAGAGAGTGAGAGACAGGGTAAGCCTGCCGGAAGTAACGGCATCCGGGAAAACACTGCGTGATGCGATCAGGTTGGAGAGAAGGCTTGAGTTAGCACTTGAATTTCAACGTTTATATGATATTCGCAGATGGACAGATGACAACGGAAAGAAAGCGATATGCAATATTATGGGTGAAAATGGGACATTTGTCAGGTATAATATGATTGAATCGACAGATGAATATGAAATAACAAACCAGAAAGAGAACAGTAATAAAGGTATAACATTTCAGGAAAACAGAGACTTGTTATTCCCTATACCTAACACTGAAGTTCTTCTTTCGGGTGGAAGCATCGCTCAAAATCCTAATTTTTAATTGGGATAAGAGGTATTTAGGCTCGGATAGTGTACTCAGAGGTGGGTACACTATCTATATTAATTAAACATGATACTTATGAAGAAAATACGATGTATATTATCCGCATGGCTGCTTTTGGCTGCTTTTTCCTGTAATGATGGACCTGATCCGACAATAGCCCCTGATAAAGGTTCCGGCAATGAAACTCCGGAAGGCTCAGAGAACGTGGTTATCAATCTCAGTCAGACATATCAGACAATAGAAAGTTTTTCGGCATCCGATTGCTGGGCACCTAACTATATTGGTACCTATTGGGCTGACGAAGAGAAAGAAGCGATTGCTAAGCTTTTATTTTCAGCCAAGGTTGCTGATGGACAACCCGAAGGTATAGGTTTATCGGGATGGCGTTTTAATCTAGGTGGTGGTACAGCTCAGCAAGGTGCTGCCAGCGGAATAGAAGATGCAGCCAGACGAGCCGAATCATTTATGAGCCCTGTTGATGGTACATTAGACTGGACAAAGCAAGCCGGGCAACAGTACTTCCTGGAAAAGGCAAAGCAATATGGTTGTGAACAGTTCGTCATGTTTAGTAACACTCCTCCTGTATATCTAACCCGTAATGGTAAGGGATATTCGGATATGGGAGCTTATTCAAATCTGAAGGATGACAGTTACGATGATTTTGCTAAATATATAGCAACTGTTTTAGATTACTTCAAATCGAATAAAGCAATAAACTTTACCTATATCAGCCCGGTTAACGAACCTCAGTACAACTGGGAAAGCGGACAGGAAGGTTCGGGTTGGCAGAATAGTGAAATAAAAAGGCTTACCGTAGAAATAGATAAGGCAATAGAGGCAAAAGGATTAAATACTAAGATATTGTTAGGTGAATCCGGTGCATGGAATTATTTATATGAAACGGATGGCGATGCCGGAAGGAAAAATGTTATCTATAACTTGTTTGATAATGCTTCGTCTAACTATGTGGGAAATCTGCCTCATGTGGCTCCAGTTATTTCCGGTCATAGCTATTGGACAGACGGAAGCTGGCAAACAATGGTAGATGTAAGGTCACAAGTGGCATCGAAGGCATCAGCAGCAGGATTGAAGGTTTATCAAACCGAATGGAGTATGCTCGGCGATGGCTATGGGAATGAATTTGTTGGCTTCGACAATGCCTCGTACATGGACATTGCCTTATATATGTCGAAAGTAATACATTGCGATCTGGTGTATGCCAATGTCTCATCATGGTCTTACTGGACAAGTCTTGATCTGGAGCGTTGGAGTCATAAAAACAGATTCTTGCTGATAAAAGTAACTCCTGCAGGAGGTGATTACGGAGATATTACACAAAGTGGTACACACGAAGCGACTAAGACTTTGTGGGTTTTAGGTAATTATAGTTTGTTTGTCCGTCCTGACTATAAACGAGTAGAACTTAAAATGGAAAACACATCCAAAAACCTCTTTGGTAGCGCATATCTATCGCCCGATGGTAAAAAACTTGTTGCTGTTTACACCAATTTGTCTTCAACCCGCTATGATGTGAGGGCTGATATTGGTAGTGCGGAGGTGAATTCAATAAAAACATATACAACAAGTCAGACTCAAGATTTGGCAGAGGCGGTTGTTCAGAATGTAGGGAACTCTATATTTGTTAATCCGGCTTCTGTATTGACGGTTGTATATGATTTAAAATAAGAAAAATAGTGTGCTTTTATAGAATAAATAAAATCCGGAAAATTTATCTATTTATAGAATTATAAACATGAAATAAGAAACAAAAGTGACATGAATAAACTCTGTGAAAACTGTCACTTTTGTTACTTTTTTCTGATAGATGTGCTGATAATTGATTTATTATGAAAATTGTGAGATTTATATTATTTGTTACTTTTTTGTCTGTTATACCCCATATGATTTTTTCTCAGGAATATCGGACGGGTATTGAAGAAAAAGACTATGTAGCTTATCTGTTTACCTATTTTACCGGGAATCAGGTAGAGGAAGAAGCTATTCATTATGCAATCAGTGCAGACGGTTATAACTATTTTTCTTTGAATAACAATAAGCCTGTTGTTGATTCCAAGATTATAAGTTCGACCGGAGGTGTCCGTGATCCTCATTTGTTGAGATCAGAAGATGGTAAAAGCTTCTATATGGTAGTTACCGATATGACTTCGTCTGAGGGATGGGATTCAAATAGGGCGATGATCTTGATGAAATCTGATGATTTAATAAATTGGACATCAAGTATAATTAATATTCAGAAAAAATACTCCGGTCAGGATGATCTGAAAAGAGTATGGGCTCCACAAACAGTTTATGATCCGGAGGTCGGTAAATATATGGTATACTGGTCTATGAAACATGGAGAAGGAGAGGATGTTATATATTATGCATATGCAAATAATGATTTCTCTGACTTGGTAGGTGAGCCAAAGCAATTGTTTTTTCCATCCAATGGTAAATCGTGTATAGATGCGGATATTGTTTTGAAAGGTGGTGTCTTCTATATGTTTTATAAAACAGAAGGACATGGAAATGGTATCAAGCTGGCAACAACGACTTCTCTTACGTCTGGAAGATGGACAGAACATGAAGGGTATAAGCAGCAAACATCTGATGCAGTTGAAGGATCTAGTGTGTTCAGAATGATAAATACCGATACGTATATTTTGATGTACGATGTATATATGAAAGGGAAATATCAGTTTTGTGAGAGTACCGATTTGGAGAGTTTTAAAGTTATAGATCATGAAATATCAATGGATTTTCATCCTCGTCATGGTTCTGTTATTCCTATTACAAAAAAAGAATTAGAGTCACTTATTGATAAATGGGGAAAACCCGAGAGCTATCCTCTGATACCAAATAATCCAGTATTAGCAGGTTATTATGCCGATCCCGATGTTCTTTATTCCAATAAGACTCAGAAATATTATATTTATCCTACCAGCGATGGATTTGACGGATGGGGTGGCTATTACTTTAAAACTTTTTCTTCTGATAACCTGAAAGATTGGAAAGATGAGGGTGTTATTCTAAACTTGAAAAACAATGTTTCGTGGGCAAATGGAAATGCATGGGCTCCTTGTATTATAGAAAAGAAAGTTGGGAATGACTATAAGTATTATTATTACTTTAGTGGAGGTAAAGATGGAGGTTCTAAGAAAATTGGAATTGCAGTAGCCGATGATCCTTCAGGTCCGTTTTTAGATTCGGGAAGTCCGCTTATTGATTTCAAGCCTAAAGGTGTAGATGGAGGACAAGAGATTGATCCGGATGTGTTTTGTGACCCAAAGACCGGAAAGAACTATATCTATTGGGGTAATGGCTATATGGCCGGAGCAGAGCTAAATGCTGATATGATCTCTCTAAAAAAGAAAACTATTAAGGTAATGACTCCTGATAATACTTTTAGAGAGGCTGTTTATGTATTCTATCGCAAGGGTTTGTATTATTTTTTGTGGTCAGAGGATGATACCGGTAGTGCCAACTATAAAGTACGCTATGCTACAGCGAAATCACCGTTAGGTCAATTGACAATTCCTTCGGATAATATAGTGATAATGAAAGATGATTCCAAAGCAATTTTTGGAACAGGGCATAACTCTGTTTTACAGATTCCCGGCAAAGATGAGTGGTATATTGTTTATCACCGTATATCTCGTCCTGATGGTATTGAGAAAGTTTACCCGGGAACTTCACGTGAAGTGTGTATGGATCGACTTGAATTTGAAAAAGATGGAAGTATAAGGAGAGTGATACCCTCGTTATAGATTATAGTCCAGATTAATATAAATAAGAAAATCCAGTGAATTTTCACTGGATTTTTTCTTTATTATCATTTGTCTGATTAGATCCAAAATAGATATGTTTCCATATCCGTCTCGAGGGAAAAATACTCCGCGAAAACCTTTAATGTTTAGAAATACATTCTGAGGAAAATAGCATTCAGGGATTTCGTTATATTTAGCCCATCTCTACTGATAAAAGGCTAATGAGGTTGATACTATATGATTACAATTTGAGAATGAGTTCTTTCTTTAGATTTGCTCCTGTTCGTTTTCCGGTCGTTTGGTTACCAACCTTTTACAGCACCACCTTTAAATACTTCGGTAGCTACTTTATCTACTTCGTCTGACTGATATGCCTGAACGAATTTTTTTACTTTCTCCTCTTCTTTCTTTTCTTCTCTTGTAACAATAAGATTGACATAAGGAGAGTCTTTATCTTCGGCAAACACACCATCTTTGAGTAGTAGTCCAGCTTGCCCTGCAAAGTTATTGTTGATAATAGACAAAGCTACTTTTGCATCATCTAACACTCTAGGTAATTGAGGGGCTTCGAGTTCCAGTATCTCCAGATTTTTAGGATTCTCTACTATATCAACTAGTCTTGGAGCTGTTACTCCTTCTTTAAGTTTTAGCAACCCTACTTTTTGTAATAGCAACAAAGCTCTGCTATTGTTAGCTGCATCATTGGGGATAACTACTGTACTTCCGTCTTTTAATTCATCCAAGCTCTTAATTTTCCTTGAATATGCTGCCATAGGATATATAAATGTATTTCCAACAATAGCAAATTTATATCCGCGACGTGTTATCTGTTCGTCTAAGAACGGCTTCGTCTGAAAAACATTAGCATCAATATCACCCTGATCTAATGCTGTGTTTGGTATTATGTAATCATTAAATTGAACTAGTTCTACATCGAGTCTGTATTTCTCTTTTGCTACTTTTTTTGCCGCTTCAGCTATAACATATTCAGGTCCCGAGGCTACACCGACTTTAATATAGTTAGGGTCGTTGTTCTTTTTACCTCCGCAAGAAGTGAGTAGCATTGTAAGCGCAGATACAATAATAAATCCGTTTATAATTTTCATATTGATTTTCTGTTATATTAATTAGTAAATAATTGGAGAGGCCATTAATAATCGTTGTCCCCAATAATAAATTAATAGCCTCAACTTTTTATCTTTACAAAAGCAACTAATCTAACTATAATTTAAAAAACTTAAGGTCTGTATCGTCCCGGAGAAGAAAGATTGCTTCCAAAAAAGATAGCGTTAGTCAATATTCGTCCGCTACTTAACCAATACCCTCTAAAAGTAGGCGATTCCGCAAATAGAACAACAGTTCCTTTACCTTTGTTTTCGAAGACTACTAAAGGTGCATTTTTTAGTTCCTGTTGATTCTTCTTTGTCAAAAATCCGCTTATTTGAGGTTTATCTGTCAATTGTAGAACTGTAGCGTAATTACTTTTAGGTCTTGGTAATTTGTAATTACTGGTTTTGATTGCGTATGTTTCTCTCGATACTATTCCGAAGGCTAGAGGATTGGTTATATCCAAATCTGCATTGAATATAGCGCCGCCAATTCTCTGAGGACCTTCGTTTTCTCGTTGTGAAATATAGTCTAATCGTTTATATTCGTTTTTGCTTCGCGGAACGCTATCAGGAACGAAACCTGTTACTATTTTATTATCAATAGCCCATTTAGAAGCACCTTCTGATGTGATAAGTGTTCCTCCGTTAGCGACCCATTGTTGCAGCTTTCCGATAAAGTTAGGAGACAACGAGTTGTAATTGCCATCTGATAAGATTATCGATGTATAACGATTGAGGTCTGCCCAATCAGCTGAAGCTACATTGATTTTGGTTAAAGGTATATTTAATCTGTTGCCTAACAAAAACCAGGTTTCACCCACATCTGTCCAATTTATTCCGCTTCCGACCAATGTCGCTACAACAGGTTTTTCTACTCTTCTTATATTATTGCTACCTAAGTCTATACCAGTGGTGCTGAAACCAGTTGCTACTCCTAATATTTTTATATTTGTGAGCTCGGCCGCCTCTTTTACTATATTATACAATTGGTCGGAAGATATATTTTGATATTCAACAGGGATGACTATTGCTCCTTTGTTAAACTTATATTCTGTTCCTGCTACAGAAGCAGAGAAGTCTTTGTATGCGGCTTTTACAACAACACCTTTGTCTAGTAGATAGTACAGAGACTTAGATGCGAAATAGTCAGTATAATTAAATATGTACGCATAGTCAGATTTTTGACTGACTCCTCCTTTCTTTATCTGAGGGATATCTGTTACTTTTTGTCCTTGTCTTACTGCTCCTTTTACTTTCACAAATGGTATTCCATATCCATGTACAGTGCTCCATGCCGTAATGTCCATAAATATACTATCTACAAATGTTGTGTTTTCTTCGAATACAGCATTTAAAATACGATATTGAGGTTGAGAAAATGGCACAACATAAGCATTCCCTGGTTCAAAATCTTTTCCATTTTGAGAAAACTTGTCAGGGAGTTCATACACATCTATTTTATGGCTAAGTAAATGATCGAGAAATAATTTTGTCAGATTGTTATCATTTTTGTCTCCGAATACAATATACTTGTCGGCTCTTTTATTCGCTAAAGAAAGTGCACTGGAGAAGAAATCTTTTTGATGTTTGAATAATACGTCTTTCTCTGCTACTGCGGCTTTTATTGCTGCTATGCTGGTAACAACATTGTCTTTGATGTTTCGGGAGAATTTTCTTACCCCCACTTCGGTTTCTATCTCTATTCCGGCTGAGCTTCCTACTTCGAGGGTAGTGCCAACACCTCCTTGAAAATCGGGATAAGTAGATCCATAAATTGGTGAAATATTGTCAAAATCTTCTTTTGTATAGTAAAGAGACCCTATTTTATCCAAAGATTCCGAATAGTATTTCGCTAATATAGGATTTAACACATTGTATGTTTCTTCGGGGATTGTTGGGTTCCATGTGCTGCGTGGTGGCGACGGCTCGAAGTAATAGGCACTGTTGCTTCCCATTTCGTGATAGTCGGCATATATATTAGGATACCATTTGTGATAAAAATCAACTCTTGCTTTACTTTCAACGTGTACCAGTGGAAACCAGTCACGATTAAGATCTGTCCAAAAGTGATTTCCTCTATGTGGTGTAAATCCTCCGGCATGCTCTATATCATTCGGATCGGATACAGGGGGAAAGGATTTGAATGTATTAAAATATGAGGCAGCTCTGTCTCTTCCATCAGGATTTAATGCCGGGTCGATCAAAACAACTGCTTGTTCCAGATTTTTGATTGTTTCATTGTTTGTAGAAGCTACAAAGTAATATGCGGCAAGTATTGCAGCTTCTGTTCCGGCTATTTCTCCTCCATGGACATTATAACCTAAGTGCACTATGACTTTTTGATCATTATTTGAAGAGGAACTCTTAGGATCTATAAGTTTTAAGTGATTTTGACGTATAGATTCCAGATTCTTTTGATTGTCAGGACTTGTGACAATGAGTACAACCTGCTCTCTGTTTTCGTAAGTTTTCCCTATAACTTCGAGTTGCGCCCTATCGGATAAATTATCCAGTAACTTGTAATATTCAACAACTTTGTCATATCTGGCTAATGACGAACCAATGGGAAATCCAAAAAACTGTTCGGGGGTAGGTATTTTAGGATCGAACTGATTATCCCTCCCGAAATAATAGTCGTTTTGAGCAAAGGAATATAGCCCAGCTATAAATAGCAGGATAATAATAGCAAGTTTTTTCATATTCTATTTTGATTAAAAACCTCCAATACCAATTTGCCGTCGGAGAAAGAGGTGAGTTATTTGTCTGAGATTGTTTTAGCTGTTTTTTACTATTTGTTGAGTGTAAGATACTTAGATTCTATTTGCCGGATTTGGGCTAATTGAATATCCCGGCTTAGACGAAGAAATCCATAGTCGTGATTATATTGCTGTCCTTCAGTTAAAACCCATTTTATAAAATCTTTAACTTCGGGTTTGGTTGCTGCGGAGCTGTTAATTACAAAACCTATTTTTTGTATTGGAATCAAGTCTACATCTTCATTCTCAACTAGGGTTAACACATCGTCTATTGTTGACGATTCCAATACTTCTCGATACTCCTTTTTTATATCTAGTGGCAATAGCTTTATATCTGATTTTAGTTGACGGGTAGACAGATCATATAAATAAGATAGGCTATTGAATGTCACGCCTGTATTATCTTTATTTATCGCGTTTAGTAGAAATATATCATCTCCTGCTATTTTTGTCCCTCTTAAGGTGTTTGCCGGATAACCAAAATGTGCAGCAAAAACACTGGCTACAGATTCTTTTTTATTGCCTGAATATACTGTAAATCGTTCTGCCAGTTTTGATGGTTTACTATCGTCTTCATCCAAAAGGTCTTTTTCGAAAAATATTTCTCTTAATTTTTTTTTGTTATACTTTTCTTTTTCGAGATTCTCTGTATAGATATAATTTTTGGAGACAATTGGCAGTAATGCATATTTCACTACATAAAAAACATCTTTGCCATATAGTAAACTATCGGGTTGATCAGTTATTATTAATTCTATATCTGGATTTGAATTATTTTTATGAGCATCTTCTATTTTTAGACCTGAATTAACATTCTTATATTCAGATACCCACTTACTCACTAATGGCGAAACCAGTTTTTGGCTTTTGATGGATATTGTATTTTGGGCATTAAGCGATAATGCTAAAGTGGATAATATTATTGTTGTAAGAACTTGCTTTATAGCTTTCATAATTTTGAAATTTTATATATAAAATGAGCCAATATTGCTAGAGGCACAATATCAAATGAAAATAAATAGTAAAATATTGAGTGGGAGAGTTGGAATCAACAGCAATGCATTCGCATTGAGAAAAAGAGGAAGGAAGGTAATAGCAAAGAACGAGCAGGAACAGAGATAATTCCTGCAACATAATCATCACTTTTTTCGTGTTGTGATGCTTGTTGGTTTGGCTTTTTCAACTTAGCAATGCTGTTTCGAATGATTTTCATTTTTTCAATATTCTATAAGATATATTTATAAAACTATCTGATACAAAAATAAAAATATGAATGGCTTTATAAAATACCACAATTATGGTATTTTGCATACAACGATCTATATCAATTGCGTAGGATAGAAACAAATGGCACTATCCTACGCAATATGAATTTAGAGATAAGTATCCAATGCATTTTTAAGATCAGTAATAAGATCTTCTATATTTTCTATACCTACAGACAAGCGTATCAGGGTATCTGTTATACCTATAGCTTCACGTTCTTCTTTCGAAACAGAAGCATGAGTCATTAATGCCGGCAGTTCGATAAGAGATTCTACACCTCCAAGACTTTCGGCCAGAGCAAATAGATGAAGAGATTCTAGAAAGTGTTTCGAATTATCTATATTTCCTTTTAGTTCAAATGAGATAATTCCACCAGAACCTGTCGTTTGTTTTCTTACCAAATCGTATTGAGGGTGGCTCTTAAGACCCGGATAAATAACCTTCGTAACATTCGGATGTTCTTCTAAAAAAGCTCCAATTAATAAAGCATTTTCTTCGTGCTTTTGCATTCTCAGCCCTAATGTTTTAATTCCTCTTAAGGTGAGGTAAGAATCGAATGGGGATAAAACTGCGCCTACTGCATTTTGATAGTACTGTATTTTTTGATATAAATTATCATCAGACAGCATAACAGATCCACCCAAAACATCACTGTGACCTCCAATATATTTCGTAGAACTATGTAGTACAATATCAGCTCCTAGGCTAAGTGGTCTTTGAAAATATGGAGAGAGAAAAGTATTGTCTACTACCAAAATTAATCCTTCCTTTTTCGTGATGGTTGATACTGCGGCTATATCCGATAATTTAAGTAAAGGATTAGTTGGTGATTCCAGCCACACTAAACGGGTATTAGGACGTACGCTTTTTTCTAAATTCAGGATGTCTATAGTATCAATATAGGATACCTCGATCTTATACTCATTAAATATTTTGTTGAATAGCCGCTTCGTTCCGCCATACAGATCGTCAGAGGCAATGATATGATCACCTGCTTTTAATAAGGCTAATATTACACTTGTTTCAGCAGCTAATCCGGAGCTGAAGGCAAATGCGTATTTTGCATTTTCAAGAGCAGCTAGTTTTTCTTCCAGAGCTTTCCTGGTTGGATTCAACGACCGCGTATATTCGTATCCGGCAGTGGGTTCCTCAACTTTCTCTCTGGCGAAAGTGGTAGACAGATGTATTGGGACTACAACATCTCCGGTTGCTCCATCTCTGAAATCAGGTGTTTCTCCTGCATGAATTGCTTTGGTGTCAAATCCATATTGACTATATTTATTTCCCATATCGTTTTAATTATTTTATTTTCATTAAATTAACTTTAAGATCGGCATCCAGCTCAGGAACAATGCTAAAGCGAGATTTTAGAAATTCAGCATTACCTGTATCTAAAATGGATACATTTCTTATGAAATTTGTCTTTTAATTATGCTTGTACAATGCGATTATTATTGATTTTAGTAAGAATGTCTATTTTCGTGACTAATCCCACAAAGAGTCCTGCATCACCTTCCAATATAGCTACATAACCCTCGTTGAGTATATCAAGAAGTTGTTCGTAACTGGCAGTATATGCTATAGTGACTAGATTTTTAGCCATTATCTGAGATACCGGCGTCTTGTTTGTATATCCCTCTATATATGCCTTTAATAAGTCTGAGTCATCTATAATCCCTACTGCTTTATTATTTTTGAGTATAGGTAATTGAGATATATCATAAAGCTTCATTTTTTTATATACAGTCAGTAATGTATCAGAAGGTTGCGCATATATTATGGCTTTATCTTCTATATTACGTTGTGCAAAATCTCTAAGATCGTTGTGTACTTTTTTATTTTCTAGTCCATTGTCTTGCAGCCAGTAATTATTGTACATCTTCGATAAATACTTGTTTCCACTGTCGCAAACGAGAGTCACTACGCGTTTCGGTTCTGTTTGTTCCTGACAATATTTAATGGCAGCCGAAAGAAGTGTTCCTGAAGATGATCCGGCAAGAATACCTTCTTTATTAAGAAGTTCGTATACTGCATCAAAACTCTCTTTGTCTGATATGGAATAAGCCTTTTTAGTAAGGGAGAAATCGGCTATTGATGGGATGAAGTCTTCACCTATACCTTCTACCAACCACGATCCTGAGTCGGATCGTATAATTCCTTTATTTACATAATCGGCTAATATTGATCCATTGGGATCGGCTAATACAAATTCTGTTTTATCAGAAACTTTCTTAAAAAAGTGAGTTAGTCCTGTCAATGTACCTGAAGATCCAACTCCGACAACGACAGCATCAACATCTTTATTCATTTGTTTCCATATCTCCGGACCTGTGGTAGTTTCGTGGGCTAGGGGGTTAGCCGGGTTTTCGAACTGGTTAATGTAATAAGCTCCTGTGTCTTTTGCTATTTGCTGTGCTAAATCCTGATAGTATTCGGGGTGTCCTTTTATTACATCAGAACGTGTGATTATTACTTCGACCCCTAAGGCTCTGAGGTGATTGATTTTTTCCTGACTCATTTTATCGGGAATCACCAGTTTCAATTTATAATTCTTCATCTTAGCAATGAGGGCTAAACCCAAACCCGTATTGCCTGCTGTTGCTTCTATTATTGTATCTCCGGGTTTCAACTTTCCTTCTTGTTCGGCAATGGTTATCATCGATAATCCTATACGATCTTTTATCGAGCCCCCCGGATTTTGGTTTTCGAGCTTGACAAACAATCTACATTTGCCTGTATTTATTTTTGTAATTTCTATCATGGGCGTGTTGCCCACCATATCTAATACACTATTTGTAACATTATACTCTTTCATCGTTATAATATTTACTTGTTGATATAATAACTTTGGCTGATATCACAAACTTGTAATATCAGCCAAAGGCAAAATATTTATCAATAGCCCGGATTTTGTTCAATATCAGGATCTGATAATATATCGGAAGCGGGGAATGGAAACAACCAATAGTCGGTATTTGTCAGACCGAGGACTGAACCTGTCCTTTTTGTTCTAACCAGATCAAACCAACGATGAGGTTCGAAAGCAAATTCTATACTATTCTCATCTTCAATAGCTTGAATTATTACATCCTTGTCAGAGCTGTCAAAATCGGGTATATCTGCCCTGCCACGAACCTTATTTAAGTCTGATAAAGCACCTGATATATCCGGAGTTGCTTTTTTTATTCTTGCCTCAGCCCGGATTAAGTATAGCTCAGCAATGCGAATAACATAAGCCGGGTCGGTACTTGTTGATACGGTATTATACAATACTCCGTATACTGAGTTTCCGCTACCTTTTATAATTTCTTTTCTTGTTCCCCCTACATCCGAATCGTTCAGTTTGGCAACTAATGCATCCGACGGCTTTAAGGTATATTGCCCTCCTACAGTGCTTGGATACCAAAGATTCCAGTAACTATTTTTGTCGTTTGATGTAAAGGTTAATTCAAATACAGATTCCGGAGACAGAAATGGTGAAGTAAAAAAGGTTTTAAAAGGTTTCACCAGAGAATATTTGGTACTGTTGATTACCAATGTAGCATATGTTTCCGCATCAGCCCATTGTTCTCTATAAAGATGGAGTCTTGCTCTTAAAGCTCTAGCCGCATTTTTTTGAGCTCTGTTGCGTGTTGCCGAATCGTCTTCAGGAAGTAACTCTTCGGCTTTTGTCAGATCGGCAAGTACCTGATCGTAAGTCTGAGCGAGAGTACTTCTTTTTATCCCTGATAATGCTCCCAAATCTGTTGTTGGGTTCAATTGAAGTTGTACTCCGCCCCATCCGCGAGCGAGGTCGAAATAACCAAGGGCTCTTATAAAGTACGCTTCGCCTAGAATCTTATTCTTTTCAGCTTCAGTAAATAACGGATCATTTACATTCCCGATAGCTGCGATTATAGAATTTGCAGAGTTGATGCCCGCATAAATAGTTTGATAAACATAAACAGTACCGGCATTATCAGGAGAAACCGAATTTTGATCGAGCTGTAAGTATTGGCTCAATGTTCCATTGTAGGAAACATTGTCTGCCGTTATTGTTCCTAATGTTATGTAATAATTAGAATAATAATTCTGAACTGAATTATACGCTCCAATAATAGCAGCATTTGCTGTTCCCTTATTCGTTATTGCAATCGTAGAAGGTATAGAATTTGTGGGAGACAAATCTAAAAAATCCTCACAAGCAGTGAACAATAAGGGTGTTGAGAGAGCTGCTATGATAATTAAGTTTTTATATAACTTTTTCATTGTTTTTGTTTTTGTGGAACTTAAATATGAATTCTTTTTTTAGAATGTAGCATTCAATGTGAGCTGAATAGTGCGTGGTTGTGGCACTGTTGCCCAATCGTATCCATAAGTATTCTGGCTACTACTTTGTGCATTTACTTCCGGGTCGAGTCCTTTATACTTTGTAATGGTAAACAGATTGGTAACCGAGACTGTCGCTCTGAGTCTGCTTAGTTGCAAATTTCTTATAATAGATTTAGGCAGATTGTAGCTTAGAGCCAGATTCTTGAGCCTGATAAACGATCCGTCACTCAAATATCGGCTACTCATATTTGCAACATTCCCTCCATAGTTATTTGCCGAACCTCCGTTGATAGTAGGGTCGCCACTATATGTGGTCAGACGGGGAATATCAGTTATATCTCCCGCTTTTTGCCATCTTTCTAGCTGTCTCGGAATAAAGCCTATATTGTTTTGAGTACCACCATGTACTAAGAAGAAATCGTGCATACTAAGTATTTTATTCCCTTGCTGAAAATAAAAGAATAGATTCAGTGAAAAATCTTTATAGGTAATATCATTTGTAAAGCCTCCGGTATAGTTAGGTAAGGCATTACCTACAATTTGTCTGTCTGCTGAAGTGATAAAACCATCCTTATTAACATCTTCATAAACAGCATTTCCTGTTTCAGGGTCTACATATAGCTGTTTGTACAAATAAAAAGAGTTTACTGAATAGCCTTCGCGTAATATGGATGCGTTACGTCCCGAAGCTCCAAGGGTAATATCAGAAGCTAATTTCTCTATTTTATTTTTGTTCCATGATATATTAAATTCAGTAGTCCATTTGAAGTCTTTTTTATTGATATTAGTCGATTGTATTCCTAATTCCACTCCACTGTTTCTTACAGCCCCATAGTTTTGAAGAAAAGATGTAAACCCTGAACGATAAGGAACAGGAACATTCAATAATAAATCGTATGTGTATTTATTATAATAGTCGAAACTAAAGCTTATTGCATTTTTCAGGATTGCAAAATCAAAGCCGAGGTCTAACTGACGTGTGGTTTCCCATGTCAGGTCTGGATTTGCCAATTGAGAAGGGGCAGTGCCGGCAGTCTCTAAATAGTTCGATCCTGCTGACCATAAACCTAAAGCAGCGTATGACCCTATTCCATTTTGATTTCCCGAATATCCAAAACTGCCCCTAAATTTGAGCGCATCAAAGAAATTTATGTTTTTTATAAAACTCTCTTGACTTGCATCCCATGTAAGTCCAACAGACGGAAAGTAGCCCCAACGCTTGTTTTTCCCGAACTTAGATGAGGCATCAGCCCTTATGCTTCCATCTATTGTATATTTATTATTATACGTATAACTAGCTTTTCCAAAGAATGATAGCAATCTACTTTCAGACTTGGATGCTGAACCCGATTTAGTTGCTGCTACAGAAATATCTTTTAGATCATTGGTTGCAAAACCTTGTCCCGATGCACTGGTGTACTCCTCTTGTACAGCATTGACCGTATTTCCAAGTAAAACATTAAGCGCATGTTTATCTTTAAAGACCTTATTATAGGTGAGTAGTTGTTCTGCTGTATAAACAATGTTTTTAGCTTTGTATGAGGTAGCAGAACCATTAGTTGCTATCCCGGCACTGATGAATGTATCAGCATAATTGCTTTCAGTCAGATCAGTATTATCTAAGCTCCAGCTTGAACGAAATTTAAGTTCTTTGAGAAGGTTATATTCCAAGAACAAGTTTCCGATAGTTCGCCATGTAGTAGCATTATTATCAAGATGCTCTATTAGAGCCAGATGGTTATCAAAACTTCCATATCTGGCATAACTACCATCTTCATTGTAAATAGGTAAATATGAACGAACGAATATAGCAGAATTGATTACTCCTTTTGGATTGTTGTCATTGCTACTTACATTACGATATACTTTACTTAGGTTAATGCTTGTACCTATTTTCAATTTGCTTGTTAAATTATTGTCATAGTTGAGTCGTCCCGAATAGCGTTCAAAATCGGAAGGTTTAACAACAGATTCCTGCTTGGTGTATCCGAGGCCGACATAGTAGGTACTGTTGGAATTACCTCCCTGTGCTGAGATTTCATAATTTGATAAAGCAGCCGTTCTAAATAAATCACTATTGCGATCGTATGTGGGCATACCGGAGGGATCAGCAAAAGGTAACTTTATGTCAGATGGAGACAATCCTCTATCGATACCTGTATTGTAGGCTGCTTCGTTAGCAAGTATAGCCGTTTCAGGGCCTGTTATAGATCGGAATTTTTTAATAGCATTTGCCCATCCATGAGACAGGGATACCGATATTTTCGCTTTTGTATCTTGTTTACCTCTCTTAGTTGTTATTATAACTACTCCATTTGCTCCTAATGATCCGTATATTGCGGTCGCATTAGCGTCTTTAAGTACAGTAATGTTCTCGATGTCTGATGGATTAATATCCGATAATGGATTTGACTGGGTTTGTCCTCCCATACCGGTAGATATGAGATTGCTGTTGCTAATGAATACACCATCAATAATGTATAATGGGTCTACTCCTGCATTAATAGAGTTACTACCTCTTACCCGAAAGATAACACCACCTCCGGGAACTCCGGTATTTGATGAGATCTGTACGCCGGGAGCTTTTCCTTGTAATAGCTGGTCAAATCCGGAAGCCGCAGTTTCTTTTATTCCATCTGAAAGATTAATGGAAGTTATAGCTCCACTGACTGATCTTCGTTGTTGGGATGTATAACCTGTTACAACAACTTCATCAAGAAAGTTAAAGTCTTCTTTTAATGATAAGATGATGGGCTCTTCTGCATCGTAAACATCAATATCTTGAGATTTATATCCTACCAGGCTTATAGATAAAGTAGCGGGTAGAGCTTTTGTGACTTGTAACGAAAATCCGCCATGAGCATCAGTAAGAGTACCATTTGTCGTTGCTTTTAAGGCGACGGAAGCTCCGATAATAGGCTCTTTGGTTTTCTCGTCTATTACGTTCCCTCTTATAATGGTTTGGGAATAAAGCCCAAACGTAGATAGCATCAATAATACTAAAAATACATAAATATGCTTTTTAACACATGAGGGTTGATGCTTTTTTTTCCAAAAAATAAATATATTTGTCATATTCTATTTTAGATTGAACACTTCCAATACCAATTGCCGTCGGAGGAGGAAGTGTTTATTTTTTATAATTAAAACTTCTCTTTTTTATATACGATTGTAACACATCTTGCTTATTTGTATAACTCAAGAATATTATAAAAATTCTTGAAGCAAAATTCAATCAGTTAACTTTTGTTTACCAATGAACTATAATAAGTCAAAATAAAGAATGTAAGGGGAAAGTATTATCTACAACAACACATTCGTGCTGAAAAGGAAGGGGCTGTATTAAGTAGGCTAGGAGATAGAAGGTAGTTGATGTTACAAAAGCGAAAGAGTAAATTCAGCTTTTTGTAATTGATTGATGAATGGTTTATTCGCCGAGACAGTGAATAAACCTCTAGTAGTTTTTCCATAATCATTTTCATATTTTTTGTTTAACTTATATAACAATTGCAAAAATATAAGACTTTCTTTTAATCATAAATACCATAAATGAGGTATTTATTGTTGGGCCATTAACTCATTTAAACAATAAGTTATGATGTACAATGAAATTATTTTTGACAAGTAACCCGAAGCAGTAGATTATCTGATCGAGAGACGGATTTCGCTTACGGTACAACAAAACTTTATGCCGAACAACGATACCTATCTGCACACTTAAGGCAAACATTCACCTATCTCGCATTGATTATATCTATTAAATCTTCACTTATATCAGTAAATCATATTATATATTTGTACTCGTATCGAAACTTATAATCTGTTCAACTATTTTAATTAATATATAAAATGCAATTATATAATACATTAAGTAACGAAGAAAGAGAAAAATTAATAGACCAAGCCGGTGTTAACAGGCTTACTTTATCATTCTACGCTTATGCCCACATCAACAATCCCCAACAGTTCAGAGACGAACTCTTTGTCAGATGGAGCGAGCTCGATGTGCTGGGACGTATATATGTAGCCAAAGAAGGGATCAATGCCCAATTATCATTACCCGCTCATAATATGAGTGCCTTTAAAGATTTTTTGGACACTTATACCTTTATGAAAGACATCAGGTTGAACATAGCAGTAGAGCATGACAATAAATCTTTCCTCAAGTTGAAAATAAAGGTAAGAGATAAAATTGTGGCCGATGGGCTTAACGATAACACCTTTGACGTTACAGACATAGGCATTCATCTGAAAGCACAAGACTTTAACAATATGATGGACGATCCCGATACCATTGTCATTGATATGCGTAACCATTACGAAAGTGAGATAGGGCATTTTGACGGGGCTATCACTCCCGATGTTACTACATTCAGAGAATCGCTTCCGATTATAAATGAGCAATTGAAGGACTACAAAGAGTCTAAAAAACTACTGATGTACTGCACCGGTGGTATCCGTTGCGAAAAAGCGAGTGCATATTTCAAGCAGCAAGGCTTCAAAAACGTCTATCAGCTAGAAGGAGGCATTATTGAATATACCCGCCAAATAAAGTCAGAAGGACTGAAATCGAGATTTATAGGCAAAAACTTTGTTTTCGACAATCGCCTTGGAGAACGAATCACCGATGATGTTATAGCTCATTGCCATCAATGTGGAGAGCCTTGCGATACGCATACTAATTGTGCAAACGAAGGTTGTCATCTTTTGTTTATACAATGCTCCAAATGTGCCCAAAAGATGCATAGCTGCTGTTCCGATGCTTGCAAAAATATCGTTATACTACCTCAAGAGCAAAGAAAGATATTGCGCAAGGGCATTAAAAATGATGCGATGATTTTTAGAAAAGGGAAAGCTAAGCATCTTCTCTCAAAAAACGAATAAAGAGAACACATTTTATTCGTAACTTGTCCGGTATCTACTATTGTTCAGACCAGATCAAAGGGTACTCCTTTTTATTTATAAAACATATAAGAGCCTGTTTAAATAAAATCTAAACAGGCTCTTACAATAATATTATCTTATTGTCAACCCCTCCTTATTACCCACCACTCTAAAAGCCATCTTAAATCTTAGAGAAACTTTCCGTGGATGTATACTTGGATATATAGGTACTTACATCAAATGTTTTTTCATAAATATCAATATTACAGGCGAATGATTGGTGTGTGATAGACTTTTTCCTAAACAAATCTTAACGTAAACGTAACAAAATAGAAAAGAGGCTGTAACAACAGTGTAATAATTTTGTTGCTGTAAAAACAAGGGAATAAAATATCACTAAAAATAAAAAGATTATGAAAAAAACAATTTTGGTTTCTATAGCATTACTATCATTAAGTATTGGTGTTAGTGCTCAAAAGATTAAAGGTTCGGACACAGTATTGCCTTTATCACAAAAAGAAGCAGAAAGTTTTATGAAGGCAAATCCATCCAGAACTGTTACAGTAACAGGTGGAGGAAGTGGAGTTGGTATATCTTCACTTTTGGCAGGAACTACTGATATCGCACAAGCCTCAAGAAAAATTAAATTCTCGGAGAGACAACAGCTAAAAGATAAAGGGAAAGAGGCGAAAGAGGTAATTATCGCCTATGATGCACTTGCGGTAGTAGTACATCCTTCTAATAAAGTATCGAACTTAACTCGCGAACAACTGGAAGGTATTTTTACAGGAAAGATAACCAATTGGAAACAGGTAGGTGGAGCAGACTTAAAAATAGTTCCTTATTCACGCGAAACATCATCGGGTACTTACGAGTTTTTTAGAGAGCACGTGCTGGCAAATAAAAACTATGTAAACGGAATAATGAGCTTGCCGGCAACAGGAGCTATTATCCAGTCGGTAGGACAAACGAAGGGGGCTATCGGCTATGTAGGGCTTGCTTATCTTAATAAATCGGTAAAATCAGTGCATGTATCGTATGATGGAGGAAAGAAATTTATAGAGCCATCAGTAGCCAATGCCAAGAATAAGACTTATCCTGTTGTACGTCCTTTATACTTCTATTACGAGGCAAAATCAGAGAAAACAGTAAAACCTTTTGTTGATTATGTATTGTCAGCTAAAGGACAGAAAATTGTATCGGACGTTGGATTTATCCCTGTAAAATAACGATTTCAGAAACAAAAGGAATAACATGAAACAACTAAAACGAATATTAGAGCGGATAGTTGAAAGCATACTAACAGTTAGCGGTGCTGTAACAAGCATCGCTATACTCCTTATCGTAATATTCTTATTCAAAGAAGGATTCGGATTGTTTAATTCTCCTTCTGTCGAACATGGCTATACACTTGTTGTAAACTCTAAGAATGCAGTTAACAAATTAAATGTTCTTGAGATAAAAGAGATATTTGATTCAGAAATAACGAATTGGGCAGAGCTTGGCGGAGCAGATGAAGAAATAAAGATTTTCAGAATAGATGATATTTTTAATATGTATTCTGAAGAAGAATTTGGAGAAGATTATGCTCTACTACCACAAAAGCTAGGTGAAGTGATTGCACAGAACCCGAATATCATAGCATTTTTACCCGAAAAATACGCTCCAACAAATATGCCCGGAGTGAAGGTGATTACAACAGGGAATATTAATGTTGAGGATTTTTTTGGAGGAAAGCAATGGATGCCCACAGCAACACCTGCTCCTTTATTCGGGGTATTACCTTTGATATTGGGAACTCTACTTGTGAGTATAGTTGCTATTCTGATTGCACTTCCTTTAGGGCTCGGAGTTGCTATCTATATATCAGAGCTGGCTAATGAACGAACACGCAAGCTTATGAAACCAACAATTGAGCTATTAGCGGGAATTCCCTCTGTGGTCTATGGTTTCTTCGGCTTAGTGGTTTTGGTTCCGATTGTGCAAAAGGCTTTTCACTTACCTGTCGGCGAAACTGCATTTACAGGTAGCCTTATCCTTGCTATTATGGCATTACCCACCATTATAACTGTTGCCGAAGATGCGATGCGTAATACGCCTCGGGCTATGCGTGAAGCAAGTCTGGCATTGGGTGCTACCCATTGGCAAACTGTTTACAAAGTAGTTATTCCTTATTCGATATCGGGTATATCAGCCGCAGTTGTATTAGGTATAGGCAGGGCTATAGGTGAAACTATGGCAGTGTTGATGGTTACGGGGAACGCAGCTATAATACCACACTCTGTGTTCCAATCGGTGCGGACAATTCCTGCAACTATAGCAGCTGAATTAGGTGAAGCTCCGGCAGGAGGAGCTCATTATCAGGCTTTGTTTTTGCTCGGATGTATTCTGTTTGTGATAACTATGATTATCAGCATTACAGCTGAGGCAATTTCTAAAAAGCAATATAATAAAGGATTATAGTTATGGATAAGAAATTAAGTCAGCGCATTGCATTTATTATATTTCGTATACTGGGTATAGCAGTAGTAGGTATCCTTTTCTGGATATTAGGATTTATCATCTACAACGGTATAGGTGTTATCAATTGGGAGTTTTTAACTTCAGCTCCAACAGAAGGTATGACCTCGGGTGGAATATTTCCGGCTATCGTAGGAACTATGTATCTGATTATAGGCAGTATGATATTTGCTTTTCCATTGGGAGTAATGTCTGCTATTTATACAAATGAATATGCCGGAAACAGCTGGATTGTAAAATTCATACGCGTAATGACCAATAATCTGGGGAGTATTCCTTCCATTGTTTTTGGACTTTTCGGGATGGCTTTATTTGTAAATACGCTCGGTTTTGGCGATTCTATTATTGCCGGCTCATTAACACTTGGCTTGCTTGTTCTTCCTCTTATTATTCGTACTACCGAAGAAGCACTCAAAGCTGTACCCGATTCGTACCGTACCGGAAGCCTGGCATTGGGAGCAACTAAATTACAAACTATTCGTAGGGTTGTTTTGCCTGCTGCTCTTCCCAATATAACTACCGGTTTAATTCTGTCTATAGGGCGTGTGTCAGGAGAAACTGCTCCTATTCTATTTACGGTTGCAGCCTATTTCTTGCCTAAGTTGCCCGAAAGTATGTATGATCAGGTCATGGCATTGCCATATCATCTATATGTAATTGCCACTAGTGGTACCGATATAGAAGCGTCTCGTCCTATTGCTTACGGAACGGCATTGGTGTTGATTGTCATTGTATTGTTTATGAATATTTTAGCTACTGTTTTAAGACGTTACTTCGGCAAAAAAGTAAAGACTAATTAATTAGAATAAGAAAATGATTGAAGCAAAAAATATAGATTTTTATTACGGAGACTTTCATGCATTGAAGGGTATAAATATGAAAATGGAGGCCAATACTATTACGGCTTTCATCGGACCTTCAGGATGCGGAAAGTCTACATTCCTACGCCTTTTTAATAGGATGAATGACCTTATCGACGGAACAAGACTTACCGGAGAGTGTTTAATTGAAAATGAAAATATATACGATAAGACAGTTCAGGTAGATGAATTGAGGAAAAGAGTGGGGATGGTTTTTCAGAAACCTAATCCTTTTCCCAAATCGATATTTGAAAACGTAGCCTATGGCTTGCGCGTGAATGACATGGCTGGTAAAAAAGATTTGGAGCAGCGAGTTGAAGAGTCTCTCAAGGCAGCAGCCTTATGGGATGAGGTGAAAGATAAACTAAAGAAATCGGCATTCGAATTATCGGGAGGACAACAGCAACGTCTTTGTATTGCGAGGGCATTAGCCGTTTCTCCCTCTATCTTGTTGATGGATGAGCCGGCATCGGCTCTCGACCCGATCTCTACTTCAAAAATAGAGGAATTGATCCACAATCTTAAGAAAGACTATACAATTGTTATTGTTACTCACAATATGCAACAAGCGGCTCGGGTAAGTGATAAAACCGGATTCTTCATGTTAGGAGAATTGGTTGAATTCAGCGAGACAAAAAAGATGTTCTTGAACCCGCAAAAGCAAGAAACTCAAAATTATATAACCGGAAGATTCGGTTAAGAAGGAGGTTGAATTAAAATTAGTTTCTTAAAATTACTATTAAAAGAAGAAAGAGATGAATATGATGAAACATACAGAACGGGAAATGTTAGCTCTGAGAGAAGAGGTAAACCAGATGTGGAAGTTGGTTATATCTCAGTTAGAAAAAGCAAAACAATCTTTTCTTAATGGAGATGTAGAGCTTGCCCGTGAGATTGTAAGCCGTGAGAAGCGCGTGAATGCATTCGAGCTGAAAATAGATAGCGATTGTGAAAACTATATTGCTCTCTACAGTCCTGTGGCTGTAGACCTAAGGCTGATCTTATCACTCATAAAGATTAGTAGCACGTTGGAACGTATTGGTGATTTCTGTGATGGAATAGCCCGATATGTGATCGATGATGACTGCAATAAGCCGGGCTCACAATTGTTGGAAGAGTTGCAATTAGAAAGAGTATTCGATGTACTGATAGGAATGCTTTCGGATGTATTTGTAGCTCTCGAGTCGGAAAATACAAAAATAGCGGGTAAAATATTAGCCAAAGATGAAGAGGTAGACAATATCTATCGCAATGCCATAGATGTATTGACTGTCTATTTGGAAAATAACCCTACTTTTATATATTGCGGTTTGAAACTTTTATTGCTTATTCGCAAGTTGGAACGCATTGGAGATCATTGTAGTAATATCGTAGAAGAGATTGTCTTTTATGTTGATGCCAAAGTTCTTAAACACTCGGGTAAAATAGGAAAAATCGAAAAAAAAGATGAGTAATTTCTTGAATAGCTTATCTTTGTAAAGAGTAAATACAGAATGTATGGGAAATAAGATTCTGATCGTTGATGACGAGAAAGACATTTGCGAGATATTAGAATTCAATTTAAGCAACGAAGGCTTTGACGTTGAATTAGCTTATTCGGCAGAAGAAGCCCTTAAGAAATTGAACCCCGATTTTTCTCTTATCCTCCTTGATGTGATGATGGGCGGAATGTCGGGCTACAAAATGGCGGAAAAGCTGAGGAAAGAAGGCAATAATATTCCTATTGTTTTCTTAACGGCCAAAGATACCGAAAATGATATGCTTACTGGTTTCTCGGTGGGAGGAGATGATTATATTTCGAAGCCATTCTCTATAAAGGAAGTCATTGCTCGTATCAAGGCAGTGGTAAAAAGACTGGAAGTCAAAAAGAATCCAAAAGAGTCAACTACTGAGTTAACCTTTGCCGGTATTGTGATCAATATGGACAAAAAAGAATTAACTGTGGATGGAGAAAAAGTAGCACTTACAAAAACCGAGTTTGAGATACTTGCCTTATTGGCAACAAATGTAGATAAGGTGTTTTCTCGTGAAGATATTATTCAGACTGTATGGCGTGAAACTCCTTATATTACAGAGCGGACTGTGGATGTGCATATTGCCCGCCTGAGGAAAAAAATGGGAGAATACTCCTCACTTATCACCAATCGTTCGGGTTATGGTTATAGATTTAATATAGGAGAATAATGAAGCTGACTTATAAGCAACGATTATTTTTATACTTTGCTATTATTTTCACTCTATTTACTGCTGGAATCTTTGTGTTCGAGCAGTCGAGGGAGCGGAGGTTGAGAACTGAAGCATTGGAAGAAAAATTGGATGCTTATGCCGAAATCATTAACTCTAGTCATGGCTTCCTGTCTCTGGATAGCCTCGAACAGCTTCTTCCTTCAAATATACGCCTGACCTTAATCGATAATGACGGGAATGTATTGTACGACAACTCTGTAAAAGATGTGCATACTCTCGAAAATCATACAATGCGCCCCGAAGTACAAGCTGCAATAGCAAAAGGACGAGGAAGTAATATAAGAATGTCTGCTTCTCTCAACAAGGAATATCTATATTATGCAAAGAAAATAGGCAACGGTTATGTTCGGGTAGCCCTTCCGTATGATATCCAAACACGTCGTTTTTTGGAGCCTGATAATTTATTTTTGTATTTCATCCTTGCATTTTTCTTTATTATACTCATTCTGCTGAATGCCATAACAAACCGTTTTGGAAAATCCATCAGGCAGCTTCGAGATTTTGTAATGACTTCAGATAGTGATAAGCTTCCGAAGCTTGATTTTCCGAATGATGAATTGGGGCAAATAAGTACCAAGCTTGTAGAAAATTACAAACAGCTAAGAAGAAGCCAAAAGCGAATAGCTCTCGAACGAGAGAAGCTATTGCAACACGTTCATTCATCCGAAGAGGGAATTTGTTTCTTTTCTGCAGATAGGAATGTTGAATTTTATAATGGGCTATTTATTCAATATCTCAACACAATTTCGAGTGAACCGAACAGCAACCCCAAAGAAATATTTTCAGATAGTGCTTTTGATGAACTCAATGACTTTCTGTCGCACGAAGATAAGGAAGAAAATTATTTTGAGATACATATCAGAAAGCATGGAAGACTATTTATTCTGCGGTTGAATATATTCGAAGACCGTAGTTTTGAGATCGTACTGAATGACATGACAGAGGAAGAAAAAACCCGATTACTGAAACAGGAAATGACAAGCAATATAGCACACGAATTGCGCACACCTGTAACAAGCATGCGGGGATATCTTGAAACAGTCCTTGTACAATCGGCTTTAGACGAAAATAAGAAGCAGCACTTTATAAGCAAGGCTTACAATCAGACGATCATCCTTTCGGAATTGATCGGAGATATGAGCCTCATAACTAAAATAGAAGAGGCTCCAACTTCTTTCCGAAAAGAAGAAGTGAACATTTATCAGTTGCTTAATGAATTGAATGACGATCTTGCGACAGCTTTGCAGAGCAAAAATATAGTAATGACAACCAATAATATTCCTGAAGGTTTGGCGATAAACGGGAATAGGAGTTTGTTATATTCCATCTTTCGTAATTTGGTGGATAATACCATTCGCTATGCAGGAGAAGATGTAACGATATGTGTAAGTGTATACAACGAAGACAAAGACTATTATTACTTTTCATTCTACGATACAGGGGTAGGGATCTCTGATGAAAAACATCTGAAACGCTTATTCGAACGCTTCTATAGAGTCAACGAAGGTCGTACACGTGATACAGGAGGCTCCGGCTTAGGGCTCTCTATCGTTAAGAATGCCATCGCGTTTCACAATGGTTCTATTATCGCAAAGAATAGAAAAGAAGGAGGCTTGGAGTTCTTATTCAAGCTAAAAAAATAGAATACCTGAACCATCACTTATAATCTCTTTGTCATCCTGAGGGAAACGAAGCATCTTTAGAGCCAGACTCAAAATAGATTCTTCACTTCACTCAGAACAACAAAAGATATTTCAGTTTATCCGTTTACTTTTTTATAATCTGCAAGGAATGTGGCTAATCCACTATCTGTAAGAGGATGTTTTAGTAATCCTTTGATTGCAGACAACGGGCAAGTAGCAACGTCAGCCCCTACCTCAATACACTGTATAATATGTTGAGTACTGCGGATAGATGCAGCCAACACCTGAGTAGACATATCATAAGTAGTATACATATCTACAATCTTACTTACCAACTCGATGCCATCACTTGAAATATCATCAAGGCGCCCAACAAATGGAGATACATAGGTAGCCCCAGCTTTTGCTGCTAATAAAGCCTGACCAACTGAAAATACCAATGTGCAATTCGTGCGGATTCCTTTCTTCGTGAAATATTTAATCGCCTTGATTCCATCCTCTATACAAGGAACTTTCACAACAATGTTTTTGTGTAAAGCCGCAAGCTCTTCACCCTCGCGTATCATCCCTTCATAATCCGTTGAAATCACTTCTGCGCTGACATCTCCATCTACAATTTTGCAGATTTCCAGATAATGATTCCGTTGATTTCCTACTCCTTTTATTCCTTCCTTTGCCATAAGGGACGGATTGGTGGTTACTCCGTCTAATACTCCTAAATTGTTAGCTTCGCGGATTTGATCCAAATTCGCTGTGTCGATAAAGAATTTCATGATATGTTATTATATTTATGAATACTATCCTCTAATATCCGAATATATTTTAATTAAAACAAATCAGATAGTCTGTTTGTTTCCACTCTCCATATGCTTTATACCATCTTAATATATAGACAGATATAATTCTTTTGCACTCTGTTGAAAAGATTGTTTAGCAGATCGTTGCCATATGAGATAATACCTATTACTTTTGCAATCTCATTCAGGTTTATCTCAACAAAACGCTATGGCTATATCTAAACACTACTGGTATCATACTATTGCTATTCTCACAGTAATTGTTTGGGGTACTACCTTTGTTTCCACAAAGGTTCTTATAGGTTATGGATTATCTCCTTCCGAAATTCTTATTTATCGCTTCCTGTTGGCATATATAGGTATTTGGTTTGTCTGCCCGAAAAGGCTTTTTGCTAAATCTGTTAAAGATGAGCTTCTGTTTGTTGCCGCCGGACTATGTGGGGGCTCCCTCTATTTTGTATTCGAAAATACGGCACTGCAAATAACGCTGGCATCCAATGTATCTCTTATTATATGTACCTCTCCTATATTTACTGCCTTTCTTTCCTACTTGATGTACCGAAAGGAAAAATTGAAAGCATCCCTTATATTTGGTTCTCTCACAGCTCTGCTTGGGGTTGGCTTGGTTGTTTTCAATGGTAGCTTTATATTGCAGATCAATCCTCTAGGTGATATTCTGACAATACTGTCTGCCCTGTCGTGGGCTTTTTATGGGATTGTATTGCGCAAGGTCAACGGGCGTTATTCAACACTTTTTATTACTCGTAAGGTATTTATTTATGGTATAATCACCATGCTTCCTTTTCTTGCTTTTAGCCCTTCATCCCTTCATCCTGAATTGCTTGTGCAGCCTGTTATTATTGCTAACCTGTTGTTCTTAGGGCTGATCGCTTCACTGCTTTGTTTTATAGCATGGAACACAGCTGTAAAAGAACTTGGTATTGTACAGACATCCAACTATATCTACTTTGTACCGCTGGTAACATTGCTTACTTCTGCCATTGTAATAGATGAACATATTACATTGGTTGCTCTTCTAGGGTCTGTGTTTATTCTATTCGGTGTATATGTTGCCGAGAAAGGGTTCAGATTTGGTTTGAAGAAAAAGGCCACATAAGAAAATATATTTTCAGCCCTTGAGTATTCTCTTTAAGTAGGATATATCTAATAGATTCACAGTTTCAAAAGTTCCTTTATAAAACACTCCCCAGTTGTTGAAAACACAAGGCAGCTCTTTTCCCTTTTGCAGCGTATCCACTTGAATGAATGACACCGGGACATTGTTGGTTTCGCAATACTCTTTTGTCATCTCAATACTCTGATAGACATAGGGACATTGCATATCATAATAAATTGTAAGCTCTTTATTTGCTATTTTCAGGCTCTTGGCATTTTGTGCAAACTTTGGTGTTGTCCCGTCAAGAGAAAGTGCCAGTAATTCATATCCATTGTCGGTCGTATCAACAACCTCGAACCCAAATCTTTTTGCAAATGATTGGTCAGAGAGCCACGATTTTTGTTTTTGCGCTCCGAGCATGCAAATGCCCGATTTGCCCTTTTTCTTTGCATCAGCCAGGCAATACTCCATCAGCGATCTTCCATAACCTTTTCCTTTGTAATTGCCTAAAACCCACAAGCAATATACATAGTAATAGTTGTCGCCGATTATGGGAACCCAAGCCGTTTCCAATGGGGCATATTCAATAAAAACGGTAGCTTTTGCATTTAGTTTTCTAAAGACATGGCCCTCAGTCAGTCTGTCTGAGAGCCATTGTCTTTTTGCTTCAATACCTTGATGAGTCTTTTTACTACGGATAATGCAGCATAAGTGCTCATCGGTAAGGTTTTCTGTTGTTAAGTTTACAAAATCATCAATCATCTGCTTTTGTTTCAAACTAACATATATCTCGTCTTATTTCAGTCCGTCTTTTTTAGCCTTCATTGATGAATAGCCCAGATAGAATATGATTACCGCATACATCAACAATGCCAGCCATTGTGAACCGGCAGAGTCTAGCCACTCTTTGTCAACAAGATCAACTCCTCCGAAACGTAAGGTTGCGCTAACAACTCCCATCAAAGCACCTCCGGCAATGAATCCTGATGCCAATAATGTTCCTTTGTCCAATCGTGCCGAATTTAATGCTTTATCTTTGCTACGACTGCCTACATACCAGTTTACTGCACCACCAACCAATAGCGGCACATTCAGTTGAAGCGGAATAAACATTCCTAAAGCAAAGGCAAGAGCTGGTACTCTAAAGAATGTAAGCAATAGAGCGATCAATGCACCAATGCCATATAGTATCCATGGCGCACCTGTACCCGACATTAGTGGGTCTATAACGGCAGCCATTGCGTTAGCCTGTGGAGCTACAAGAGCACCCTCTCCGGTAAAGCCGTACGTATCGTTCAATATGATCATTACTCCTCCTACTGTTGCAGCAGAAACGAGTGTTCCTAGAAACTTCCACGATTGTTGTTTAGCCGGAGTCGTTCCCAGCCAATAACCGATCTTTAGGTCGGTTATAAATCCACCCGCCATAGACAGGGCCGTACATACCACCCCTCCCATAATCAAAGCTGCTACCATACCCGAAGTACCTTTTAGTCCTACTGCCACCATGATAACTGAAGCAAGGATAAGGGTCATCAGTGTCATCCCCGAAACAGGGTTTGTTCCCACTATGGCAATCGCATTGGCAGCTACGGTGGTGAATAAGAAAGCAATTATCGCTACCACCAGAATAGCTATGACAGCGTAGAACAGATTGTGCATTACACCCAGATAGAAGAAAATGAATGTTGCAAGCAAAGCGACTATTACTCCGATAGAAATTATTTTCATGGGGAGATCAAGCTGAGTGCGCTTATCTATTTTCGATGCATCTTTATTACCTCCTTTAAACTCTTTAGAAGCAAGTCCTACAGCACTTTTGATAATAGGCCATGACCGAATGATCCCGATTATACCTGCCATTGCAATACCTCCGATACCAATATGGCGTGCCATAGATGAGAATATCACCTCAGGGCTGGCTGATGCTATTCCGTCAATAAGCCCTCCTCCCGGCAAATAAGGAGCAGGATTTAACATTTGCAGTGTCGTATCTCCTAATAATGGCAGAAGAGGAACAAGTACAAACCAAACCAATGCAGAGCCGGCACAGATGATAGCTGCGTATCTTAGTCCTACGATATATCCCAAGCCGAGAACAGCTGCTCCAACATTAACGCTGAATAGCATCTTCACTTTATTGGCTAAAGTCTCACCGTAAGGGATCACACGTGATGTGAAGGTTTCGCCCCATGTACCGAATGTGGCTATAACAAAGTCATAAAGTCCTCCGATCAGCCCGGCTATAATAAGGGGCTTGGCCTGATCTCCTCCCTTTTCGCCCGATACTAGTACTTGTGTAGTGGCGGTAGCCTCGGGGAAAGGATATTTTCCGTGCATATCGGAAACAAAGTATTTACGGAAAGGAATAAGGAACAAGATTCCTAAAATACCTCCGAGCAACGAACTAAGAAACACCTGAAAGAAATCGACCGAAATATCGGGATATTTAGCTTGCAGGATGTAAAGTGCAGGCAGGGTGAATATAGCTCCGGCTACAATAACCCCGCTACTTGCCCCAATGGATTGTATTATGACATTCTCACCAAGTGCGTTTTTACGCTTGGTGGCGCTCGATAGCCCTACGGCAATAATAGCGATAGGAATAGCGGCTTCGAATACTTGTCCTACTTTCAGACCCAGATAGGCTGCTGCAGCACTAAACAAAACGGCCATCAGCAGTCCCCACATAACCGACCATGGCGTAACTTCTTTGTATTGCTTATTGGGAGACATTATGGGGTTGTACTCTTCTCCCTCTTTGAGCTCATGAAAAGCGTTTTCAGGTAATCCGCTTATCTTGTCTTCATTTTCTGTTTTCACGGGCTAACTATTTTTTTGTTACAAATTTCTTCTGAAAGTATTACAGATACAAATCTACATTATTTTTTACAGTTATGAAAAAGAACTTATTCCAACATCTTTTTTATTTCCAACATCATAAAGTTTAAAAAGTGACAAAATACGATTTTTATACGATAATCTTATATACTTGTTAAGTGTCACATTATAATGTTATTACTTACTTTTTTGAGAATAAAAGGTGACAAAAGTGACACTTTTTAGCCTGTTTTTATCTGTCACCTTTTTGTCCTGATCAGTAACTGATATAAGATAAATTATGGATTATAAAACACAGTCTGTTTTATTTGCAAGAGGTTGTTCATGTCGTTTAGGATGACAGTGCAACAAGTGATTTCTTCAACTACAGATTAAAATCCCATACCAAGCTCAAACATTAGCCTGTTGGCATCGCTCGAACCAAAATAAGAGAATTTACCTGTGAACTTACGCAGTAATGTTAGCCAGAATCCTCCTCCATAAGAGGAATGCCACTTTTGTGAAACATCGTCAGGATACCATACACGTCCATGATCTACTCCAACAAACACTCCATAGTTAAGCGGAGTGAGTGGATTGTTCAGCCGTCCCATATCAAGCCGTATATCCGAGTACTGATAGAATGAATGACGACCGATGAAGCGGTTACTCCGATATCCTCTCAGTTCGGTTGTTGCTGCCTGAAAGAAATCATATTTGTCAGAGAACAGGCTCTTTCCTTTAAGTAGAGTAGCAAAAGTAATTCTGTCTGTTAGTTTAAGATTCAAACCGAATTCTCCTGTTGTATAAGCAAAATTACGCTCGGGTTTGGTTACGTTCACAGTCCATCCCGACGAAACGGAGAACTTGACAGACGAAACAAAAGATTGCATTTTCTTATTGAACTCATACGCCGCGCCAAGATCAACAAAGTATTTGGTAGAGAATATCGAGTTGTCATCATCGTAGAATGTATTGATGAAGCGATCACGATTTTTAGGGTTTTTCACTTGATACGATTCTATGGAAGTATAGATGTTGAATGTCTGGTCTTTGTTGATATTGTAATAGAAAGACGGCTTTAACATGTACTTTTTGATATTAACACGATTGTAGTTCTTGTTCTCATTTTTATAACCATCCGTGTTGTTGCCGAACCCGAAGAAGTTGCTAAAATAAGAAGGGCTACCCACCAGAGCCAATACGTGCAGGCTTTTTTTCTCATCATAGCTTGGAAAAATTCCCTGATATATAAATCCATTGTTTAAATCGTAGCTTATCTGATGTCTTCGTGTATAAGGAGCTCGCCTAAAGCCGTATACGGTGTACGAAAAGGATGTCCCGAGATTCAAACCTAAATCGGAGTCATAGATTCCTATCGGAGTCACAGAAAGTGATGTATGTCTCAATCGCTGATAGTCATACTCCAACGCACTTTCGTCGTTAGGGATAATTACTTTTGCATTGTTGATGGCTTTTAGCTGTTCTTTCTCTGACTTCGACTCGTAAATAAATACGTTATTCCCTTGTTTTACCTCATAGTCGTTATTATCGTTACCTCCAATAAGTAAGATTGCAATATTTCTTCTTCGTTTATTTACCTCGAAGCTGTCTTCACCTCCTAGTCCGTATAGCCATATTTCTTTTGTCCGTTTTGGCGAATATTTTTTGTCGAAAGTGAGCTTATTCGTGTTTTTATCAAAGATGCGTATGTGCAATTCCTTTCCATTCTGATCTATTACAAACTTCTCGCTTCTATCTGTACCCGTTATAACCGGATTCTTTTGTAGAGTAGTATAATATTTCAAAGCGATATCCTCCAGATTTTTTCTTCTGGCTTTAAGTCTTTCTTTTAGTTTGTTGATATCCTCATTTTGCATTTCCTTCGGTAGCGCAGAAAACGCATTGTCTATATCTCTATCTGTTAAGTCTAATTTTAACATTCGTGCTTGCTCTTGCCAATCTTCGGCTGTGCTTCTTTGTGTAATTGCAATATCGAGAGGCTGAGCCAGTGTATTTATTTTCTTGATATTTTTTATATGAGCTTCATAGTTGGTAATAAAGCCGACACCCAGCATTCCTAATAGGCCTTTAAAGAGAAAGCCGTCTACTTTCGAGAAGGCATGGCTTCTGTCTATCACCTGAGGTTGATATACAACAGAATCACCTTTCGGAGTTGATATCCAGTACCAGTTTTCCGATACTTTGTTCCAATCGCCGATAAGCATATCAAACAATCGCATCTTGATATATAAGTCCTGATCTACTGATGTAGGATTTGTACTGTGCAGGCTATCTATTAATGTCTCTACATTGGTGAGGATTTTTTTATTCTTCAAAGCGGGTAGCTCTGATATACTCACGAGTTTATTCTTTAGTTGATTATCGTCTATAATCGTGTCCGTTCCATCGTCAAGCATGTAGTAAATACGGGTATTCATCGAACAAATATTTGCCGACCTTGCCAGCTTTTCCGACACAAGAAACATATATGGATGAACGATTGTATACGCTTCAGTAATAAAATCATCCAGATATGTATCTTTAAAATCTTCATGATGATATACATCTCTGAAAAATTTGGACTCCAAAAAGCTTGAAGAACCGCCAAGTGGCTTTAGCATAAATAGCTGGTCTCGTTTGTTCTTCAGAATAAACGCATGAAGCATCGGGCGTTCGCTGATAATGGATAACCCTCCATAAGATGAATCTAAAGACGCTGCTTTGGCTGTGATGGGTTTGTAGTATACGTCTCTGTAATGTTTTCCCCACGCCCAGGTGTAAAACGAATTGTGCTTTTTCTTTTCGTTAGAATAGATAGGCTTTTCTATATTTTGCCCAATGCGCACAGGTATAGAATCATCCGCATTATCTTGTGCCAATACATTTAGCGAAGTAAAGTTTAAGCAGATAAAGCTGAATATTGTGATGTAATATTTCAGGAGTGGTTTAAGCAATATTTTACAGTTTATTTCTGGTGTAATAATGTTTTGTTGTAGAGTATCGGTGTAAATGTAATTAAAAAAACGAAAAGCAAACTCAATTTACTTTAATTCTCTTATTACTTTACATGGATTGCCTGCTGCAAGACAATTTGCAGGAATCGATTTTGTGACCACACTTCCTGCTCCGATAGTAGTATTGTCGCCAATAGTTACACCGGCAAGTATAATAGATCCCCCGCATATCCATACATTGGAACCGATAGTAACCGGAGCCGAATCTATTTTCCAGAACGAAGGCGCAGCATTCTCATCGGTATTGTAAGATAAGCGTTCATTCGGATTTACAGGATGTGAAACAGCGTATATCTGTACATTGGGACCTATACCTATATTATTCCCGATTGTTATTTTGTTGCAATCAAGAAACACACAATTCATATTGATTTCGCAATTGTCTCCAATATGGATATTTTCACCATAATCGACATAAAAAGGTGCAGTAATCCAAACGTTTTCTCCTTTCGATCCAAGGATCTGACCGAGCAATTTATCTAGCGTTTCTTTATCCTCGCTTGCTGTTTGGTTATATTGCTGTGTTAGTTTTTTTGCCAAATGCCAGCGTGTAATTAATTCGGTATCTCCCGGATCATAATATTCGCCTGCCAGCATTTTCTCTTTCTCTGTTTTCATTTTGTATATTTTATAGACCTGTTAAAGTGATGATTAATAACCCTACGCATACAGCGGTGATCGTAGCCACCAGCCCCGGAATCATAAACGAGTGATTGAGTACCCATCGTCCGATGCGGGTTGTTCCTGTGCGGTCAAAATTGATAGCAGCCACTACTGTTGGGTAGTTGGGTAAGAAAAAGTACCCGTTGACTGTAGGGAACAATGCGATAAGCATCCAGGGCGATATACCCAGAGCAATACCTAATGGCATCAATGCCCGTACGGTTGCTGCTTGGCTGTATAATAAAATAGACATAACAAATAAGGCGACACCAAATATCCAGGGCATGGAGGTAACAACCCCTTCTATAGAAGCACGAAGTTGCTCCATATTGCCGTTGATAAAAGTATCTCCCATCCATGCAATACCAAAGATGGCAACTACCGCTTGCATTCCTGCAACGAATACAGACCCCTGAGCCGCTTTTATCCCATCAGTACGGGTTAAGAGCAGAATGAGTGCAGCAGCCGAAAGCATCAGTATCTCTATAATGATGGGCATATTCAGCGTTTTACCTCCTATCTGCCTTAACCCATCTATAGATCCGAAAAGAATAATAAGAACGGTAGCCAATATAAAGATAAGGACAGATAACCCTGCTTTACTTTTTAGACTATATTTTTTTTTGTCAGAGACTTTATCTTGGCTGAACATTCCTGCATCGAGGCGTTTAAGATATTCGGGGTCTTCATGCAATTCTTTTCCCATGCGCATACTCACGAATGCACCAAGCAATACTCCTATCAGGGTTGAGGGTATGCTTATCATTAGAATGTTGAGTAAGGATATATTGTATCCGGCGAGCATACTCAATAGGGCAACCGTTGCCGCAGAGATTGGGCTGGCGGTTATAGCTTGCTGCGAAGCGATTACGGCGATTGACAGAGGTCGCTCGGGGCGTATTTTCGTTTCTCGTGCTACTTCGGCTATCACCGGCAGTACGGAGTAGGCGACATGTCCTGTTCCGGCTACGAATGTGAATAGATATGTGACGATTGGGCTGAACAGTGTGATCCGTTGGGGGTGTTTACGCAGAAATTTTTCGGCAAGGGATACCATAAGGTCGAGCCCGCCTGCTGCCTGCATACAGCCCGCTGCTGCTATCACAGCGACTATCATCAGCATTACGTCGATAGGAGGGGAGGTTGGCTCCAGGCCAAACCCGAAGACCAGAATAGCCAATCCGAGACCACCCATCACTCCAAGGCCGATACCTTGCAAACGCGCGCCTACAATGATTGCGGCAAGTATAAAAAGAAACTGAATCAGCATATATTGCGATCAAAATGTTTAAAATATAACGACAAAAATAGATGATTGTTTTTGTCTGTCATAATTTTAAGCGCATGGATGTATATGAAGGCTCTACAAAACCTAATTTTTTATATAGTTCCTTACCGTCATCTGTTGCGTACAGATCGATAGAAGAAACGCCTTTCTGTCTTGCTTCATTTATGATCTTCCCAATAACTTGTGAAGCAATGCCCTTGCGCCTGAATTCAGGATAAGTAACAACATTTAGCAATGTACCTGTCAATCCTGTAATAAAAGAAGGGTTTGCAGGCCTTTCTTGTATGATGAGGAATGCGGCAGATGCTATTTTGCCTGTTGGATGTTTAGCTATCACAGCTATGAAATCTTCCAACGGAATATGTTTTGCCAAATACACTTTTAGTTGAGCCCGGATATCCTTTTCGTTCTGATCTGATAAACGTCCCTGATCCATTGTCAAGAAATCAATCCGAAGTCGGATCAGATCGTCAATATCATCCAAAGTTGCTTTGTAAATATTCATTATTGTTGTTGCTAAAAAAATTATATCCCGATTTATCTTTCTAACTTTTTATAGATGAAGATTCTCTTTTACAAAACCATATATACTTTGCTTATCTCCGATAATCCACAAAATATCTCCTGTAGAGAAGGTTGTATTTGCCGGAGGATTGATTTTAACTGTTCCTTTACTCTCAAATCCCACGACAAAGCATTTCTTTTCTTTGCCCATTTCCGATTCGTATAGGCTTTTGTTGTTCAGAACAGAATTTTCTTCCACGATGAGGGATATACATTTGATGTTAGAATGCGGATCATTGTCTTGCTGCTTAGAGAATTCGTGTATTGTCCGCAAAGTACTCTTGAACATTGTTATGCAATTCTTCATAGTCATCAGGCGGTCAATATTCATAATGTTTCCGGCCACTAAGAGCAGGTCGCCGGATTCTAGTACAAAGTCTCCGTTCGGAAAATATAGATCTTCTTCGCCTCTGCGTACTGTAATAATGATCAGATCGTATCGTTGCCTGAAGTCGGTATCCTTAAGCATTTTATGCTCATATTCAGAACCGGGTTCCAGTTTGAATTTCCCTACATACAGGTTGCTTTCTATCCAGTTTGTATTGTCGAGATCGTAAACGACTACTCCTCCGTTCTGCTTTAGGGAATTTCTTCGTCTTTCTTCCAATATCCTCTGGTTAAAGTTTACTACAAACCTGTATTCTATTTTCCAATACAGCTTGAGCAGGTGCTTCGATTGTATCACAAGGAAGATAAGCACGCCTGCAATCAGTACCGATACCCAAATAGGGATGGTTAGAAACAGCCATAAGAGAACATAGATAAAAGCATAAGCAATGATAAATCGAAGTAGTATTAACGAAGATAGTATAATTCTGTTTTTTACACTTCGTTGCCAAAGTTTCAATATCAGGTAAGGCTGTTGCCCTCCTCTATAGACAAGCCCTTTGAGAATTGGAGAGATAGCCAGAAAAGTGATTACAAGGCAAATAATATTTCCCCAAGGTTCTGCTATATGTTCGTTGATAAATGGAGCGATGAAGCTCGATGTAACGATAATAGCACCAATACATAATGATATGAAAACAATTACATTCGATATGTAATTAGTTAGAAATACACTCCAGTCACTTTGATTTTTAGGATTTTCAAGCCTTTCGTCCTTTTCAAGTATTTTCTGCCTCCATGAGTCGGGTATGGTTTTCATCATCCAATTATAAAAAGGAATGCTTGCAGCCATAAGGTATGGAGTAGTAAACGTAGTAAGTATAGAAACGGCAATAATGATAGGGTAAATAAAATTGTCGGCCAATTGATAGGCTATCGCCGAGCTTGCCACGATAAAAGCAAACTCGCCAACCTGAGCCATACTGAATCCCGACTGGATAGATACTAACATAGATTCGCCGGATAAGCGTGCTCCTACAGCAGTGAATATTATTTTTCCTAATAAAACGGCCAATGTAATTATAATTACACTCACGAAGTTCTCTTGTATTACGGTAGGATTCATCATCATACCCACCGAAACAAAAAAGACGGCTCCGAAAAAGTCTTTTATCGGTTTGGTGAGGGTTTCTATTTTCTCGAGCTTTATTGTTTCTGCTAAAATAGATCCCATGATAAATGCGCCCAATGCCGAAGAAAGTTCAACCTCTGTAGCAAAGACTACCATACCTAAACACAAGCCTAAGGAAATGATAAGCAGTGTTTCATCATTGAGCCATTTTTTTGCTTTTTTGAGAAAGGTAGGTATAAGGAAGATACCACATACAACCCACACGACCATAAAGAAGATCAGTTTCCCTAAACTGAGCAACATTTCGGTGCCTTCAAAGTGGCGGCTTACGGCAATCGTTCCCATAAATACCATGACGAGGATGGCAAAAAGGTCGTCAAATATAAGTATGCCGAAAACTACTTCTGTAAAACGTTTGCCTCTATATTTTGGGTCTTCGAATCCTTTTACGATAATAGTAGTGGACGATAAACAGAGCATACAGCCCAGTATAAGGCTGTTCCATGTACCCCATCCGAGCCATAGCCCGATAAAGTAACCGGATACACCGAGCCCTATGGCAATCATGATGAGTGTTATAAATCCTGTCTTTCCATTACTGATGAGTTTCTTGAAGCTAAATTCAAGCCCCATACCAAATAAGAGGAATATAACACCAATCTCTGCCCAGATATTTATATTTTCAGCATCCGTAACTGTAGGGAAAAAACTGGAGTGGGGCCCTGTCAAGAATCCTGCAACTATATATCCTAATACTAAAGGTTGGTTTAACCATTTGAATATGATGGTTATTATTCCCGCAATTATCAATATAAAAGCTAAATCGCTAATTATGGATGGTAAATGAGTCATTATGTTTATTTTATATGTGAACTAGAACTTTCTTTTTAGACAAAACTGTTTCATGTGGATAGTTTATTTATCTACAAATGAATGCTCTATATAATCTATTATTTGTGAATATAATTTAACCCTTCGGTAATCCTAGCAATTAGGAAATGGTTAAAAATACAGTATTTCACGCTTTTATGGGTATAAATTTAATAAAAATTGTCGGAACTTGGACATTCTTTTTTTGTTGAATGGGATTTTTAATACTGCAAACAGCTGCTATTTTGTATTCTTTTATAATTCATTAGGTTGACTTTTTGTTCTTATAATCAATTGTTTAAATGTATCTTTGGTAGTGTGTCCGGATATATTCTATTATTCTTTCATTAATTATTTAGAGAATATCTATAAATATACTACTTTTGCACCTTAAATTAAAAATGAGGTAAACGACGTTTTACCATCAGTATATGTGCCAATGCGTACGCTACAAGAGCTTGTAAACACGGAAGACCCGGGTTGGCCGATTGTAAAAAAATGGATTGATCAGGCCAAAAACAAGGTGGAAATTCTGCCTTGCGAGCGTCAACGAGCCGAAAAAAGTCTGATACACACACAAGTTACCACACGCTCTCTGATGGGAGCAATTATCTACGAAACAGGCGGGCTATTAATCGAAAATGGATGGATTCGTATTCTTGGATCAGGTAGTGATCGTATGAAAAGAACTCTTCCCGACTGGAATATGGGTAAATCTTTTTCTGAATTTGGAGAACCTGCTCCATATTTATTGGTTGCAGACGATGCCATCGGTGGGTTTTATGCAATTAACGGAGGTTTTTTTGGAGAAGACACCGGAAACCTGTACTACTTTGCTCCCGATATGCTTCAATGGATTCCTTTGGAAATGGAATATAGCCAGTTTCTTTTATTCTGCTTCGAGACAGATATGGATGAATTTTATCCCGGTATGAGGTGGGATGGCTGGCAACAGGATGTAATGCATCTGCGCCCTGACTATGCATATAGTTTTTTCCCTTTTTTGTGGACTGAAGAAGCTAAAGACATCAATACTATAGAAAGAAATGCTATTCCGATTGAAGAAGTATATAGCTTCAATATGGAATCGATGAATATAAAAGGTTAATAATCAAAAAAGAAGGAGGCTCAAATGGAAATGACAGAAAATGAGGTTGATAAATTTATCCAACCGATTCGCAAAACAGATCTTATTTATCAGATAGAAGATAATCCTCCATTTAAAGAGGCTGTCTTTGCCGGTCTACAGCACCTTTTGGCTATATTTATAGCTATCATAACTCCTCCGCTGATTATTTCCCAGGCTCTAAATTTTACTGTCGAAACAACAGGGTTTCTTGTTTCTATGGCTTTATTGGCATCGGGTATATCTACATTTATACAATGCCGTAAGTTTGGCCCCGTAGGTTGTGGCCTGCTTTGTATACAAGGAACAAGTTTCTCCTTCATTGGTGCGCTTACCGCTAGTTTTGCCGCCAAAGGTGATATGGGCGAAGCTGCTATACTTGCCGCTATATTCGGAGTATGTATTGCCGCATCACCTGTGGAAATGATAGTTAGCCGATTACTTAAATATACAAAAAAGATTATCACTCCCCTTGTTTCAGGTATAGTGGTTACAATGATAGGACTTTCTCTTATAAAAGTAGCTATTATTTCTTGTGGAGGAGGTTTCAATGCTATGAGTGTTGAGGGTGCAAGATCATTTGGCAGTATGCAGAACTTAGGTTTGGCAGCTCTTGTTCTTGTTTCTATACTTGTATTGAACAGTATAAGAAATAAATATATCCGCATGAGCTCTATTATCATAGGTATTATCATAGGATATGTGACTGCTTATTTTATGGGCTGGATAGATTTCTCTAAGATGGGAGCGATAGGGGTAATAACAATTCCTCAGCCGTTTAAATACGGTTTGGGCTTTGACTTGTCTGCATTCATCGCCGTTGCTCTTATCTACTTTATAACTTCGATAGAAGCTTATGGTGATATTACTGCCAACTCGATGATTGGTGGAGAACCTATTGAAGGTCCTAAATTTATGAAACGTGTACAAGGAGGCGTATTGGCCGATGGTATAAATTCTGCTTTAGCAGGAGTGCTCAACTCTTTCCCGAATTCAATATTTGCTCAAAATAATGGTTTGATACAGTTGACAGGTGTTGCCAGTCGTCGTGTAGGTTATTATATTGCCGCATTTCTGGTTATTCTGAGTGCTTTCCCTTTTGTTGGAGGTATATTCTCTATTATGCCTGAGCCTGTATTGGGTGGAGCTACACTTTTGATGTTCGGAACAGTAGCTGCATCAGGTGTGCGTATTATTGCTTCTCAGGATATCGACAGAAAAGCAATACTTGTACTTGCAGTAAGCTTTGCATGTGGGCTGGGAGTTGAACTAGTACCTAATATTCTTTCGCAGATGCCTGCTACCATAAGCGGTATTTTCTCGTCCGGTATTACTACAGGAGGTGTAGTTGCTATAATCGCTAATGTTGTTATCCGTATTAAGGAATAAAAAATATTACAATGAAATTACTTAAAGATCGTATTCTAAAAGACGGAAAAAGTTTTGAAGGGGGAATCCTTAAAGTAGATAGTTTTATCAATCATCAGATGGATCCTATCCTGATGAAATCGATAGGTGTTGAGTTTGTTCGTCGTTTTGGGAATATGCCTATCAACAAAGTTGTTACAATTGAGGCTAGTGGTATTGCTCCGGCTATTATGTTGGGATACTTACTCGAGCTGCCTGTTGTTTTCGTAAAGAAGGCCGTACCTAAAACAATGGTGAATATGTTGTCTACTACAGTATATTCTTTTACAAAAGACAAGGAATATACCGTATCGGTAAGTGGTGATTTTCTTACAAAGGACGATAAGGTGGTATTTATTGATGACTTCCTTGCAAACGGAAATGCTGCGGTAGGTGTATATGATATTATTAAGCAGTCGGGTGCTGAACTATACGGTATGGGCTTTATTATCGAGAAAAGCTTTCAGGACGGCGGACGACGTTTGCGCGAGCTGGGGATTCATGTAGAGTCGTTAGCTAAAATAAAAGAATTAGGAGCGAATAAAATTATTTTTGAAGAATAGAAGTAAGTGATTTAAACATTTTGGTAGTGTCCTCTTTATGAAGAAGTATGTATCTTTGTAAAGAGGATCTGATTTTTAAGAAGAATGGATAAGACAATTTTCTATACACCCGATATATTGAGTAATCCCGAATTACCTCTCGAGGAAGCGCAACATTGTATAAAGGTACTGCGTAAAAAGGAGGGGGATGAGATCCTTTTAACAGACGGGAAAGGGAGCTTTTATGATGCTGAAATCATACAGGCTAACCCTAAACATTGTCACGTAAATATCCTGAAAACAATAGTACAGCCCAAAAACTGGGAATGTAATATTCATATTGCTTTTGCCCCTACAAAAAATATAGATCGAATCGAATGGTTTGCCGAGAAGGCAACAGAAATAGGTATAGATCGGTTTTCTCCGCTTCTTTGTCAACATTCGGAGCGTAGAGAAATAAAGCTTCAGCGAATAGAGAAAATTCTCGTTTCGGCAATGAAGCAATCGCAAAAAGCAATCCTTCCTCAATTGGATGAAATGCAATCTTTTTCGAAGTTTGTTAAACAAGATTTTGAAGGACAAAAATTTATCGCTCATTGCTACCCCTCTGAAAAGAAATCTTTGAAGGATGCTTATAAATTAGGGGAAAATGTTCTGATCTTGATTGGGCCTGAGGGCGATTTTTCGGAGCAGGAGGTAGAAGAGGCAATAAAAAATGGCTTTCAACCTGTTACTTTAGGGGAAAGCCGCTTGCGTACCGAGACAGCTGCATTAGCCGCATGTCATTCTATTCATGTGCTAAACTGGTAGCACTTATTCGGGCTTGAAAGAGAGCTTATCCCATGTATAGCGTTTAGGATTTTCGATGAGGAAAGGCTCTATCATCTTGTAATCTTCCCCGGTAAGATAATTCTCTATATCGTAACTTATTTCTAACGATGTGCTGTCGGGCGAAAGATCTATTGTTATCGGATTCATATCCAGTGCAGCATAAGCGTTGCGAAACTCCTGGCTATTCTTGTCTGTATTTGCTATAATGAAAGTATCCTTGTTTATCTTCGGAAATAGATCATTTTGAGGTATTGGAAACCATTGTGTAGTATAAAATTGTATTTGGCTGTCGCACGCTTTTCCACAAACAGTCTTTACAACGCAAATTATTTTCGACTCGTTTATCAAAGGCAAAAGCTTTATCTGAACTGTTCCGGCCTCGGAAGTTTGCAGGGATATGTAATCAGAAGAAATACCAATTCTTTCTACTTCTCCAAAAGAACCCCTTGGAGCTGTAATGCCTGTTGTATCATTCGTATTCGAAAGCAGTTTCTCTTTCCCGACTGCGTCTAGTCCTGTAATCATGTTTTCGGGCATAGCAAGAAAAATTGTTTTCAGATCTTGAGCCGAAACTCCGGAAACAATACTGAATATGATAATAATTGCAAGTATAAACTTTCTCATTTTGTATCGAATTATTTTGTCCCCAAATATAGGAAAAACATTGCTATGATTATTAAAACAAGGTCTATCGCTTTTCCTTTTAAGTTTTTTTCATGGAATAAGAGTACTCCTCCGGCAAAAGAAACAAGCACGCTGCTGCGCCTTACCATAGATACGATTGAGATCATTGCATCCGGGTCTGTAAGGGCATAGAAGTACACAAAGTCCGCTATTGTAAGGAAAACAGAAACCAAGATAATACTCCATTTCCACCTGAAAGGAGTGTTGTTCTTTTTTTTAGGATACCATAATACAACCATCACGATCAGCATCAGTAGACATTGGTACGAGTTGAACCAGAATTGAACTGCGGTAGAACTGAATTTCTGCATCAGAAATTTATCGTATAGCCCGCTTGCTGCACCGGCTATAGCAGCCAGAATCATAAAGAGTATCCATTTGTTTTTGTGAAAGCTGATTCCCTCTTTTTTGCCCGAAAGGGATAACAGGAAGAATGAAATAATAGTGATAATCACCCCTATCCATTGATATAAATTGAGCCTTTCTCCGAATATCAGCAATGCTCCCACCAGAGTCATAACGGGGCGTGTAGCGTTTATAGGCCCTGTAATTGTCAGGGGAAGGTGTTTTATGGCGAAATAGCCGAATATCCATGATGTAAGTACAATAACCGACTTTACAAAAATATACCCATGAGTTTCTATCGACACCGATGGAACATATCCAATTGTTCCGTACAGAGAATCAGGAGATATTTTTGATATAACGACCAACGGAAGCAGCAATAAGGAACAAAAAAGCGTGTTAAGAAATAATACGGGAATTACTGCATTTCCATCTACTGATTTTTTTTTACAAATATCATAGCATCCAAGGAAGAACGCTGAAACAAAGGCGAGAGCTAGCCACATTTATTTAAATCTTATTATCTACAAAATTCCTTCTCTTTCTTTTTTCATCACGAAGTTTAGCCATGTATAGCCGATAATACCTGAAGCCAAAGATGCCAGCAGTATCATCAATTTTGATTCGTTGATATAATGTATATCATCGAAGGCAAGAAGGGTAATGAAAATGGACATTGTAAATCCGATTCCTCCAAGCATGCCGGCACCCAATAGCCCCTTCCAATTGATTCCTCTTGGCAAGGCACAAATACCTGTCTTCACAAAGATAAAACTAAAGAGAGTGATTCCGATTGGTTTTCCTACAATGAGTCCTAGCAGGATACCCTGTGCGAAAGGTTCACCTATCGACTGATCCCAGTTTCCTTCTATTATCATTGCTGTATTGGCCAAAGCAAACAACGGTAATACTCCGAAAGCTATAGGGTAGTGCAAAAAGTGCTGCCAACGATTCGACATGCATTTCTTCTCCCTTTTCTTGAAAGGGATCGTGATCGCTAATAATACACCGGCGATAGTGGCATGTACTCCCGAGTTGAGCATAAAATACCACATGATGATCCCCCCGACAATGTAAGGGATCATATTATTGACATGGAATTTTTTATTCAGCAATAATAAAAGAACAAATATTCCTAAAGCCATCAGCAAGCTAACCCACGATAGAGAGGATGTATAAAATATGGCAATTACGATAATTGCGCCCAGATCGTCAATTACAGCCAGAGCCGTGAGGAACACTTTCAAGGAAGTAGGCACACGATTGCCCAACAGGGATAAAATACCCAATGCAAAAGCAATGTCCGTAGCCATCGGAATACCAAAACCGGATAGGGTAGGTGTGCCATGGTTGAGAAACATATAAATACCTGCCGGTACTAACATGCCGCCTAATGCGCCGGATATGGGCAGCATCGCACGTTTTATATTAGACAGCTCTCCTTCGTATATTTCCTGTATAAGTTCAAGTCCTACCAATAGGAAGAATACCGCCATCAAACCATCGTTTATCCATTCGGCAACGCTATGGCTTCCTACTCCAAATTCCCAGATGCCTCTGTATTGTTCTCCAATCCATGATGAGTTTGCCAAAAGTATGGAGGCGATTGTACAAACGATAAGCACAAGTCCTCCTGACTTTTCACTTTCCATGAACCCTCTTAATGTCCTACCGCTAAGAATATTTATTCTCATTGTATAAAAATGTCATTATTGTATTCTATTTCTTCTAAAAAAAGAGCATGTCCCGGAACGGATATTCCGGCTTCACCTCTGTTTTTAGCCTCTATAATCCTTCGCATTTCTCCCGAATCTATCTTGCCTTTTCCTGCTTCCAGCAAAGTGCCTACTATGGAGCGTACCATATTGCGCAGGAAGCGATTTGCCTTGATGGTGAAGATGTAATCATTGCCTTTTTTCTCCCATTGTGCAGCTAGAATGGTACAATTATTCGTCTTTACATCGGTATGCAACTTGCTAAAACTCGTAAAATCTTCATATTCGAATAATATATCAGCACATGCATTCATCTTATCTATATCAAGATTTCCATGTACTTTATATTTCAAATGATACAAGAAAGGATCTTTTTCTGTAGTGATATAATATCTGTATAGTCTGCTTGTTGCATCAAAACGTGCGTGAGCATCGGGTTTTACTTCTACAATATTATATATCGAAATATCTTTAGGGAGTATGCTATTTAGTTTTTTTGCGAGAAGGGGCAAATCAAGATTTGCAGTCTCATAGTCAAAATGTGCTGCCATCATTCGCGCATGTACACCCGCATCGGTACGCCCCGCACCCACTATTGTTGTCGGAGTACGTAGTAGCGTTGAGAGAGCTTTTTCTATGGTTTCTTGTACCGATACACCATTCGGCTGTATCTGCCAACCACAGTAATTTTCTCCATTGTATGCAAGGTATATAAAGTAACGTTTCATCTTTTTAGCAGCAACTAATTGCTTATTTAAAAATTATCTTACCGTGATATGAAAGCAAGATTGCTTTCTCTCATGTTTGATATAACATCTCTCGCGTTCATGCAGATCATGCAAAACCTGACCCAATACGGCTTTTAGTCTGCCGTCGTCCAAAACCCGGCTGTCTGTTGGGTTCACTTTGTCAAATCGTGTCCACGCTATATCTATTGTTGTTCCATAACGGTGTGCAGAATTATCACTTGCATTTCTATTTCTTCTGCTTAGCCCTTTTACATCATCATTGGTGCGTGTTATGCTCGTAATGATCGGTTTATAAAGCGGCATTTTTTTACTGATGAGCGAGTCTCTGAAGTTGATACAGATTTCGGATAGTAAATTTGCTGCTTTAGGAACTAGAAAAGGCATTGAGTGTGTAAGTTTATCAACACGGTAAATGTCCAGTTCTATTGGGATACGTACAAGCTTGTCTTGATATAATGCAGTGTCTGCTCTTGTTTCCAAAGGTCCTACGCCGTTTGCTTCGGCGGCCTCGATATGTAAATCCGGTAAATCGTTGAATGTGAGATTGTAATTCCCGTTGAAACGAGTATATTTCTTTGGCTCGGTTGGAACCTCTTCTTTATTTTTTCCTTTTGTGCTGCAACTTATTAAGAATAGAATACCAACGGAAAGCATCCAGATATATCTCATAAAATAATTATCGTTTAGAGTTGTATATATAAATTGATTGTCTAATAAAACTTACAAAGGTATAAAATAACAGGATTTTGTCGGTAATTAATTCTTATTTTTGCATTATGATAACAATTAGGATATAATGGAAAAAATTGTCAGCCTGCAAAATACGAGGATAAAAAATATTGTAAAGCTTTCGAAAGCAAAAGAACGGAGAGAGCAAAATTTATTTATAATAGAAGGGGCTAGGGAATTAACTCTTGCTCTGATGGCGGGCTATGAGGTAGACTCGGTGTTTGTATGTCCCGAACTGTTTGTGAAAACAGATTATCCCCATGTTCTAGAATCTATATCTGACAATAAAAAATTTGAAGTTTCGGAAGCTGTTTTTGAAAAAATAGCCTATCGTGAAGGCTCTGATGGGCTTTTAACTTTGGCTAAACCCAAAGGACATACGTTGGCAGATCTTAAACTTTCAGATAATCCGTTCCTTATTATACTCGAATCTGTAGAAAAACCCGGTAATTTAGGAGCTGTTCTACGTACGGCCGATGCAGCGCAAGCTGATGCTGTAATTGTTTGCGATCCTGCCACTGATATCTATAATCCGAATGCAATACGCTCTAGCGTAGGATGTGTTTTTACTGTGCAGACAGCCGTTTGTACATCTCAGGAAGCATTGAGCTATCTGAAAAGCAGAAGTATAAAGGCGTTTGCTGCTGAACTGAATGCTTCACAATGGTATCAGGATACCGATTTTACTAAACCCTCTGCTATCGTTATGGGTACAGAAGCGGATGGTCTGACTCACTTTTGGCTCGATAATGCCGACTATCGGGTAAAGATTCCGATGAGGGGTAAGATCGATTCGCTCAATGTGTCTGTTTCTACTGCCATCCTTACATTTGAGGCGATGCGACAGAGAGGTTTTTAACCTCCGAAACCTCCCATGGTAATTTGTCTATTTTGATTATATTTAGCTTTTGCTATTGATATATACGTAGTCGACAGGATAAAAAGCATGGGTAGCCTTATCCTTATTCTGTATGTATAAAATTCCTAAAAGTGATAAAACCAAAGGAAAATCTTATGTATTCAATATTTTTATGCTAAATTTGCACACTTGTAATATTTGTGTGCAAATTTAGTTTATGGCCATAAACAAAACCCGAAATATCCTGATAGATGTAGCTCGTCAGCTATTTGCAAGGTTGGGGGTGGAAAATACCACCATGAATGATATTGCAGTAGCTTCGCACAAAGGGCGGAGGACACTATATACATATTTCAATAATAAGAATGAGGTGTATCAGGCGGTTCTGGAGACGGAGCTCGATCAGATGTTCCATGCTTTGCAGACTGTAGCAAATAAGAATCTTCCTGCAGACGAGAAACTTCTTTTGTTTTTTTATACGCGATTTGATGCAGTGAAAAATGTTGTGGCAAGGAATGGTACATTGAAAGCTGATTTCTTCCGTGATATCTGGCGTGTGCAAAATGTAAGGAAATCGTTTGATAGAAAAGAGATCCAGGTACTGAAAGATATTCTGAACAAAGGAGTGGAAGAGGGTACTTTCGAGATGCCCGACACTCAAGCTACAGCTGAAATACTTCACCATGCGCTCAAAGGATTGGAAGTACCTTACATCAGAGGGCAGATTAGAGCAGAGAGCCTGCAAACCGAATCGCAAAGAGAAAATATTGCTTACCTTATATTTGAGGGAATAAAAAAGAAGAAAAAGTAGATTGTAAACTATATAAATTTAATTTATACTTTAAATTATGAAATTACTAGAAGGTAAAACCGCTATTATTACAGGTGCAGCTCGTGGTATAGGTAAAGCCATCGCACTTAAATTTGCAGAGCAGGGAGCAAATATTGCATTTACTGACTTAGCTATAGATGACAACGCAAAAGCGACTGAAGCAGAAATTGCCAAATTTGGAGTGAAAGCAAAAGGATATGCATCTAATGCTGCAAATTTTGAAGACACTCATAAAGTGGTAGAAGAAATAGCTAAAGATTTCGGACAGATAGATATTCTTGTAAATAATGCAGGGATTACCCGTGACGGACTGATGATGCGTATGACTGAGCAGCAATGGGATATGGTAATCAATATAAACTTAAAGTCTGCATTCAACTTTATTCACGCGCTTACTCCAATATTTATGAAGCAAAAGAGCGGAAATGTCATAAATATGAGTTCTATCGTTGGGCTTAACGGTAATGCCGGACAAGCTAACTATTCTGCATCTAAGGCAGGGATGATTGGCTTGGCTAAATCTGTCGCAAAAGAACTCGGCTCGAGAAATGTTCGTGCAAACTGTATTTGTCCGGGATTCATCATTACAGAAATGACAGGAGTATTGTCTGAAGATGTAAAGAAAAAATGGGCAGAGCAAATTCCGTTACGTCGTGGAGGAACACCTGAGGATGTAGCGAATGTTGCTGTATTCCTTGCATCGGATTTGTCCGCTTATGTTACAGGAGAAGTTATTCCTGTTACAGGAGGTATGTAAAAACATATTGTATCAAAATAGAAACGGCTTCAAATTATATTGAAGCCGTTTTTTATTATTATGTTGTCCAATGATTCGTTTTTATTTTATTTCTTCAACGACAGAGCTACTTTCCATATTTCTTAAAAATACGCCGGTCCATTTTCCATGTATATCTTTGTAATCAAAAGAATCATCGTCTGCCACTAGACGAATGCGATATGTGGCTGTTATTTTATTCTGATATATCGTCACATTAGTAGTTAACTTGCTATGTGGTGGTAATGTTGTAGATTCTTTAACCTTCGTGGAAGGTTCTAGCTCTACTTTTTCTCCAATGCGTAGCGGAGCTTCTTTACCTGAATAATAAACATAATCAGAAGATAATAGACTGATCTCAGATGGTATAGAGACAGTATAATCTTCACCCATTAATTGGGTTAATAGTTCTGCATCCTCTGAGTTATGAAAATGGGAATAGTCCTTAATGTAATCTTCTGATTTATTTGTTATTATAGCTGGTTCGTCTACGTTGTTATGGATAGAGATGCTTCTATGGTCTTCTATTACCTCTTGTTTATCTCCCTCCTCTAACTTCCACATAATAGAATGAAATGTGTATGTTTTATTTTCTTCTGGTAAGTCTTTATCATTGCTGCAGGATATAAAAAGACAGGACATAAAGATGAAAAGAAGTAATATTTGTGAATAAGCTTTCATAGTATTAATGTTAATTTTTAATCTATTTGTTAAAGATATACATTCTTTATTAATTAAGCCATGCTTGAAAGACCTTTTTCTTTAATAAACTATTACCCAAAAATTGATTATACCGATTTGGAATAACGCTTTTCGTTATTTACCATCAGTTTGTCGAGCGAAGCAGCAACATTGCGGACAAAGGGAGCAGCTTCCGGTAATACTGTAATGTGATCTTCCGAAAATTCGATAATTCCATCTTTTTGAAAATCAAAGAGCTGCTCTTTGTTATAGTTCAGAGCATTTTTTACTTCCTTTTCAGACATATTCATTCGGGTCGCTATATCCGACCAACTTACTGTATAGTTACACATTAGTGAAGCTATTACTTCACGGGTAATTTGTTCTTCCTTATTCAGTATATACCCTTTAGTTATCGGATATTTACCCTCATTTACTGATGATATGTATGTGCTCAGATCTTTTGCATTTTGGCTGTAAGCTGTAGATAATTGACTGATCCCGGTATTTCCGAATGCATAAACCTGACCTGTCGTGCGGCGGGTACAGTATCCTTGAAAATTGCGATGCAGTGATTTTGTTTGTAAAGCCTCGTAGAGCTCATCGTTTGCTAATACAAAGTGGTCGAGCCCTATCGTTTTATATCCAGCATCGATTAGCAATTTCTTAGCTGTTTCGTATATTTCGTTTTTTGTAGAAACTGATGGCAAGCCAATCTTTTCGAGATTTTTTTGCAACTCATTTACCCAAGGAACATGGGCGTAAGAAAAAGTGACAATTCTGTCCGGCTTGAGGGATATTGCTTTCCGAATAGTTTCTGCAAAAGATTCAGGAGTTTGTAGAGGTAGTCCGTATATAAAATCCATGTTAACGGATACGCCTTTACTCCTGAGTATGTGTACTATATCCTCTATCGCCATTCGTGATGGCTTACGGGCGGAAGCCTTCAAAACTCCTTCGTTAAAATCTTGAATGCCAATACTTATTCGGTTGAATCCGGCATCAATCAGATCATTCCAATAGTTTTCATCCAGATATCCGGGATGACACTCTATTGCAATTTCCGGATTTTCGATGCATTCAAACTCGGATAAGATTATCCGGTTGATCTCTTTTAGAACGGAGACGGGCTGTGACGTAGGTGTTCCTCCTCCATAGTGTATTTGTGATATTTTACGACTATGGTCGAGTAGGGGAAGCACCATCCGTATCTCCTTTTTCAAGGTTTCTATATACTCTTTTACTACATTTTTGTCTTTGAGCAACTGTGAATTGCAGCCGCAATAATAGCACATGTGGTAGCAAAAAGGGATATGTATATAGATGGATATATGCTGAGGGTTTTGTTCATTTGATTGTATAATAGCTTCCTTATATGAATCGGCAGTAAATGATTCATTGAAAAAGTTAGCCGGAGGGTAGCTTGTATATCTTGGAACCGGGATGCTATATTTATTCAGTAATTCTTGTTTCATTTTGTTCTTTCGGTGCTTTAAGTTTGAATGCAAATAAGATAAATGCCAGAGATATGGCTGCAATACACATTTCCACAACAAAGAGTCCTTTGTATGTTATCATTGCTGCTATTTTACCCGAGCTTACACCCATAATAATTCCGCTCAGGTGTGTAATCACAGTTTGTATTGTGAAGTCTGTCCCTTCAAAACCCGGGCGTACACAGTCCATAGCTGTGGTATATACAACAATAACCGCCATTCCGTAACTTGCCCAAAGTAAAGAGATGCCTAAATGCAGAGTTGCTATATTTACAGGAAGAGCAGATACTAACAGGCAGAAATAGATAGTGGTAATCAATGTGAAAACGGCAAACAATATTCGAGCGGAATGTCTACCTATTTTTCGAACGATAAAGCCACCCCCAAAAGAAGCAAGGCAGCCAATAGATGTACCCACAATCCCCGACATGACGCCTATTTCCTTCATGTTGTAGCCATAGTCTACCAGCATAGGCTTCAGCATGGCTAACACTCCAATAAGACCTGCATAATATACAAATAAGAAGACGACCTGTTTCCAGATACCTTTTTGTTTGAAAAAGCCAAGAAGATCGTCGGGGGTTGGCTTCTTCTCTTGCTTTGCTTTTATGATTACTTGGTTATTTCCTCTCTTGAAAAATATTAGAGGAATTAGAGCTATAATAACAAATACAGCGAGGAATGGTAATAGATTTCCCCACCCGAATTTATGATAGAGTAACAGTAATATGCCGCCGCCAATCATAGCACCTGCAAAGTTTCCCATCGACTGCATACTGTTTGCAAGGCTCTTGTCCTTTTTACTAAAAGACAGAACAGCAAGTGAGTCGGTTGCAATATCTTGTGTGGCTGAAGCGATGAAAGATAATACTACAAGCCCAATGATAAGATAAGGTGTGGTTTGAAAATCGAGAAATGAGACAGCAAATATGATGGATGCATATATTAATTCTGAGGAGAAAATCCATCTTTTAAAATCACCTATTCTAAAAGTGGAACGGTCGACCGCAGGAGACCATAGAAATTTTAGTATCCAAGGGAGTTTTAGCAATTGGAGCATACCTATACTTTCGAGCGAGAAGTTCTGTTGCCGCATAATTACAGGTATCACCGTAGAGAAGAAACTCATCGGTATCGATTGTGCAATGTACAGGCAAAAGAATGTAAATAGCTTTTCTCCTTTTTGAATGTTTATTCTCATATTAGAATTTAAGGTTCAGATTTAATCCACATGTGAAAGGCTTCCCTTTTTGTACAAAATTATTACCTGATGTTGCGAAGTAATATGCGATGTAATCTTTAGAACCTATATTTTTAGCCCACAAATCTAGTGAAAATTGTTTTTTAACGAAAGAAACTTTCCCATTATACACTCCATAAAATGGTTGTTCTACATCGTTGGCGTCATTCCAATATAATTTACCTACTCCTGTATATTGAGCGTTAAGCACAATCTTGTCGAGCCATCTCAGGTTTGTGTCTATGGTGTAATTTGCAGATATCGCCAATGTATGCTTAGGCACCATGAGTAAGTAATTATTATTATAATTTACCGTCTCGCTTTCTTTATACTCTTTGTATTTAGCATGCGTATAACCATAGGCTATCTGGAAGTTCAGATTTCTCGAAGGGTTTATCTGAGTTGTTAACTCAAAGCCTTTGCTTTCCGATTTCCCTGCATTGCGAGTCAAAAAACCTTGCCCTGTGGGTTTAACCTGCGAAATCTGTTGGTTGCTCCATCTAATATAAAAGAGGCTGAAGTCGAGATAAAGCAAGTTGTTCAGAAAGCTTGATTTTGTTCCTAATTCGTAAGACCAGCTATATTCAGGATCAAACGTACGGTCTTTATCTTCATCGGCCGTATTGTTGAAACCTCCTGTTTTATATCCTTTACTTACAGATAAATATGTCAATCCATCCTGATTGTACGCATATTGGATAGATGCTTTTGGTGTAATTTGAGAAAAATCGTCCTTAGCCTTTACTTCGGGATCGACAACAGGCTCTGCATTCGGATTTGCAGTGATGCGTGTCAATGAAGATTTTGTTTTCTCCCAGTCGTAGCGAATTCCAAGAGTAGCCGATAGTCCCGGAATGAAGATATCGTTCAGAGTAGACTGATGATATAGAGCAATTCCTTCGGTCGGATTGTTTACATTTTGGATTGCATGTTTTCCTGATGTGCGGTAGTCAGTATCGTTTGTTTGGAAATAATTCTGGTGGAATCCAAATACTCCAAACTGCCATTTATACTTGCTGTCTTCTTTTATTGATTTGATATTAAACTCTTGAGAGTACATTTGCTGACGGTGATAGAAGTTTACGTAGTAAAGGTCTTTGGGTGAAAAGTCCTGATCGATACCTTGTTTCCCGTCATAAAACTGAAAAGATGATTGCGAACTCAGTTTGAAATTGTCTGTCACATATTCTATATTCAGTCCATTGTTAGACATATTACGACGGTAGAAACTCCGTTCATTATAATTTATATCTTCTATTTTGCCCGTTTTTTTATCATAAATACGGTAAGGATAACCATCTTGATCGGAATATTCATAAGCAAAAATAAGGTTCATCGTCAACCGTGGCATAATACGCCAACTTAGTCGGGCACGAGTGGAAACTCCATCAATCGGGTCGGCTCGTTTACCTGTGGTTTTATTCATAAAGTAGCCTCCCGAATGGGAATAATTACCCGATAGTGAATAGCCTACTTTATTATCTACATTTCCATAATGCGAGATTCCCGTCTGATAAGTATTGTAATTACCGGCAGAGAGATTCAAGTAAGTTCCTTTTGTCTTTAATGGGGATTTTGTGAAAACATTAATGATACCCCCCATGGTATTCCTGCCATAAATAGTCCCTTGTGGCCCTCGCAGAACTTCAATACGGTCTACATCGCTAATGTTCATATCAAAAGTTGAGCGGTCGAAATACGGCACTCCATCTACATATAGCCCTACAGAAGGGGTGTTTTTTGCAGCCCCTATTCCTCGTATAAAAACCGGGCAGTACATTTTAGAACCATAGTCTACCATAAATAGATTGGGTACAAAAGCCGTCACCTCTTTTATGTTGTTTATATTGTTTTCTTTAATAATACTTTCAGATAGAACGGATGCCGAGACAGGTTGTATCGATAAATCACTGTTTTGCTTAAATGATTCTATTACAACCTCTTTTGCTGTGTATTTCATTTTGATAGAATCATTATCAATGACGATATCATCAGCATAAGTATTATTGATAATGGCACAGAATAAGAGGGTCAAAAAGAGAAAGGACTTTGATCTCATTATTTCTTAATGTGTTGATATTTATAGTTTTTAGTTGATGTGCAAATGTATGAAAACTTAAAATAGCAGTCAATCACTAGATGTAGTGATATTTTTTATTATCAGCATAAGCCTAGAATAGGAATATTGAACTTAAACGGGTGGTTAGATGAATGAAATTAAGTAAAAGAAAACCTTGATATTATTATTGTATTTCGTCTTTCCCGATGGAGTTTTCGATCTCCATTCCCTTAATTTTCAAAAACTTTACTTACCTTTGTTTGATTTTAAGACGTTAAGAAAAAAATTTATGATTAATCCGATTACAAAGAGTATCGATTTAGGTGATGGAAGGACTATCACCATTGAAACCGGAAAATTGGCAAAACAGGCTGATGGGTCTGTAATGGTACGGATGGGTAATACGATGTTATTAGCCACTGTATGTGCCGCAAAAGATGCAAATCCGGGTGTTGATTTTATGCCTTTACAGGTAGAGTATAAAGAAAAATTTGCAGCATATGGCCGCTTCCCGGGAGGTTTTCAACGCCGAGAAGGACGTGCTTCAGATTACGAAATATTGGTTTGCCGCTTGGTAGACCGTGCACTTCGTCCATTGTTTCCGGACGATTATCATGCGGAAGTATTTGTTAATGTGACTCTATTCTCTTCCGACGGTGAAGATATGCCTGATGCATTGGCCGGATTGGCAGCTTCGGCAGCTTTAGCTGTTTCAGATATACCGTTCAATGGTCCTATCTCAGAAGTGAGAGTAGCTCGTGTTGATGGACAATTCATTTTAAATCCAACATTTTCTCAACTAGCTAAAGCTGATATGGATATCATGGTAGGTGCTACTATTGATAACATTATGATGGTGGAAGGTGAAATGAAAGAAGTTTCGGAAGCAGAAATGCTGGAAGCTATCAAGTTTGCTCACGAAGCAATTAAAGTACAATGTCAGGCTCAGATCGAATTGATGGAGCTTGTTGGTACTACAAAAAAACGTGAATATAGCCACGAAACAAATGACGAAGACCTACGCAAAGATGTTTGGGAAAAATGTTATGATAAAGCTTTTGCTGTAGCAGCATCAGGAAATACAAACAAACATGAGCGTGTAGATAACTTCAAGGCTATAGAAGAAGAATATAAAGCGAACCTTACTGAGGAAGAGCTTGCAGAAAAAGGTGCATTGATTTCTCGTTACTACCATGATGTAGAAAAAGAAGCGATGCGTCGTTCTATCTTAGACGAAGGAAAACGTCTTGATGGTCGTACAACAACAGAGATACGTCCTATCTGGAGCGAAGTAGATTATCTTCCGGGAGCTCACGGATCGGCTGTTTTCACACGTGGTGAAACACAATCATTGACAACTGTAACATTAGGTACAAAGCTTGATGAGAAAATCATTGATGATGTATTGAACAATGGTAAGGAGAGATTCTTGCTACATTATAATTTCCCTCCGTTCTCAACAGGAGACGCAAGACCACAACGTGGAGTAGGTCGTCGTGAAATCGGTCATGGTAATCTTGCACACCGTGCATTGAAACCGATGATCCCTTCCGATTATCCTTATGTTATACGTGTGGTATCTGATATATTAGAGTCGAACGGTTCTTCATCTATGGCTACAGTTTGTGCCGGTACATTGGCATTAATGGATGCAGGGGTGAAGATCAAAAAGCCGGTGACAGGTATAGCAATGGGACTTATCTCAGAGAAGAAAGGTACTAACTTTGCTGTACTTTCAGACATTTTGGGTGACGAAGATCATCTGGGAGACATGGACTTTAAGGTTTGTGGAACAAAAGATGGTATTACAGCTACTCAGATGGATATAAAAGTAGATGGACTTTCTTACGAAATTCTAGAAAAGGCATTGAATCAGGCTCGTGAAGGACGTTTGCATATTATGGGTAAAATCCTTGAGACATTACCTGAACCACGTGCCGACTTCAAAGAAAATGCTCCACGTATCGAAGTGCTAATTATCAGCAAAGAATTTATCGGAGCTGTAATAGGACCCGGTGGTAAAATCATTCAAGGTATTCAGGAAGAAACAGGAGCAACTGTTACTATCGAAGAAATTGATGGTTATGGACGCGTTGAAGTTTCAGCTACTAACAAAACTGCTATCGAAGCTGCAATGGCTAAGATTAGAGGAATCGTTGCTGTACCGGAAGTAGGAGAGGTATATACTGCAAAAGTACGTTCGGTAATGCCTTACGGTGCATTCTGTGAATTCCTTCCAGGAAAAGACGGATTGCTTCATATCTCTGAAATTTCGTGGGATCGCGTAGAAGACATGGAAAAAGTAGGATTGAAAGAAGGTGATAAGATTGAGGTGAAACTTATCGATATCGACCCTAAGACAGGTAAGTTCAAACTGTCTCGTAAGGTTCTTCTTCCTCGTCCTCCAAGACCTGAGAAGCCTGTACAGAAGGCAAACGGAGATGCTCCGGCTGAGGCTTAAGCGCATATATATAATAAAAGCCCCGATTGGTTACCAATCGGGGCTTTTTATTTATCGATATTTTATCTTTTAATAGAAATGCAGATTCTCTTGATGATTATCTTCCAAATAATATTTACAATTACGAAGTCTTTATTTCTATATCGGCAGTATCTTCATCCTCATCCTCCTCATCAGTTTCTTTCGGTGCAGGTTTTACCATAAAGCGGCTCAATTCAAAGAGCAGATAAAGTGGCACAAATACAACCGAAAGGGTAAATGGATCTCCTGATGGAGTGATTACGGCAGATAATACCAATAGTCCGACAATGGCATGTCTTCTAAATTTCTTGAAAAAAGATCTATTTAAAAAGCCCAATTGAGATAAAAGCCATGATACCAAAGGAAGTTCGAATACAATTCCCATGATGAATATCAATGTAAGGAAATTATCCATATACGAATCGAGCGAAATTGTATTCTCGATCATCTCACTTAGCTGGTATGTCGATAAGAATCGGAATGTCATAGGAAATACAAGAAAATATCCTACAGCACATCCGATAAAGAACATACCTGTTCCGAACAGAAATACCCATCTGATACTCTTCTTCTCATTAGAATAGAGAGCAGGGCTTACAAAGCGCCACACTTCAAATGCAAGGTATGGGAATGTCAATATTAGAGCAAACCAAAATGAAGTGGTCATGTGCCTGAAAAACTGCGAAGTAAGATTATAGTTTATAATCTTGATATGAAATGTATCATCGCAGAAGTCGGGCATAAAGGGCACGGATGATGTCACATAACATAGATATTTATACAATACAAAGTCGGCACGGGTAGGACCCATTATCCAGCTGTCGTATATATACGGCATGATTGCAAAACCAAGTATCGCAAAAACAAATAAGGCAATGATAGACCTGACAAGGGTCCACCGTAGTTCTTCTAAATGATCCCAAAAGGACATTCCTCCACTGTTCTCTTCCATAGAAGTATACTACATCAATCTTTTTTAGTTGTTGTATCGTTATCCCCGGTTATATCATCTTCTATACCTTTAACTCCCTCTTTGAAGTTTTTGATACCTTTTCCTAATCCTTTCATTAGTTCAGGTATTTTGCGTCCCCCGAAAAGTAAAAGTACAACTATGGCTATGATGATGATTTCACCTGTTCCCAGATTTCCTAAAAATAATAAGGTATTCATGATTTTTGTTTTTTTAGTGCTTTATGATATTATTTCTGTTAGATTGTTTTCAGTTGACAAAATAATACAAATAATATCTAACAAAGCGGATATGTTTTAATATTTATTTCTTTTTAACACAGTAAGAAAGGCATCTTATTCGTCTCCTTGAATGATCTTGTCTTCTAATGCCGGAGTACAGTACATTTTATATTCTCCATCCTCGTCACAGATAAATATAGCCTCAATCTCAGCGTTGTTATTTATCCATTCCAACGACTTATCTACTCCCGCAACCAGAAATGCTGTGGCATAAGCATCTGCTGTGAGGCAGTCGTTCGCTATCACTGTTGTGGATAGTAGATTATGCTGTGCCGGATAGCCCGTTGCCGGATTGATTGTATGCGTTATTTTTTCTCCATTTTCGATATAAAATTGTCTGTAATTTCCGGAAGTCGCTATTCCTTTATTTGTAATTTGTAAAATAGCTTGCATATCTTGTCCGGGAATGAGGTTGCTTTCGGATGGGCGGTCAATACCTATTCTCCAGTCTTCGCCATGAAGGTTTTCTCCTCTTACTCGAATTTCTCCTCCGATCTCTACAAGATAATTAAGGCATTTATGCTGTTCCAAAAATAAAGCTACAATATCAGCAGAATATCCTTTTGCAATAGCATTTACATTCAATACAATGTTGGGATGATCTTTTACAATGCGTCTGTCCTTGATGCTTATTTTGTCCATTCCTATATACTTTCTCATCTCTTCTATCTGCTCTTTACTCGGTGGACATTTTTCTTGAGAGCTAAATCCCCAGGCCCTGAATAGCGGCTCTGCCGAGATATCGAAAGTATTTTCTGTGTGGGCACTTATTTCTTTTGCTTTGTTGAAGACTGTATAAAAATAATTATCTATTTCTACGTCTTCATTTCTGTTGACTCGCGAAATAATGGATTCATTGTCATATACCGATAATGATTTCTCAAAGTAGGCAAGCAGCTCTTCTATTTCGGGTTGAAAATCTCTATCTTCACTATCTTGATATATAATATTATAACTGGTTCCTTCGGCTCTACCTTGTATATTGTAGTAGAAGGAGCCGTTGTCGGCCATTATTGCGTTCATCTATTCGCTTATATACTTTTTTAGCTATGCGGCTTGTCATAATGAACGGAGAGAAGAATTTCTTTAAAGAAATATACATTAGCTAAATAGATCTTCAAACTACTCCGTCCAATCTGACAAAAGCATATCTAATTTTTCTTATTTGTCGTAGCTTTCTTTTACTAAAGGACAATTTAATAAATAGTCAAGGCTTTTCTTTACACTTTCTTCAGGAGTAAAGCTATATTGCTCTACTTCTACCACAAGATGTTTAACTCCTGCAGCATCAGTGTTGTTGAAGATGGCGTCAAAGCCTACCATACCACTTTGTCCAAGTTCTCTGTTGTCTTTGATATGCAGCAAAGTGAAACGGTTTTTGTATTTATTGAAATAATCTACAGGGCTTTTTCCTCCTCTTACTACCCAGTATACATCCATTTCGAAGAATACATATTCAGGGTTTGTGTTTTCTAGCATGTAGTCGTACATAAGCTTATCTTCGATCTTATTTTTCAGTTCGAAGTCGTGATTGTGATAGCCAAAGAGCATGCCGTTTTCTTTGCATCTCTTGCCTATTTCGTTATAATACTCACAATATGTTTGTAAGTCTTTCAATGTTTTAGGTGTATCCATCCATGGAGTTACAATGTATTTCATTCCTGCTGCTTTGTGTGCTGCAATACATTGATCCCACCATTTAAGCGCTTCTGTAAAATCTTTAGAAGCCAGTTCTTTTTCTGTAAGGCCTTTTCCTGTATGAGAAGAAAGCACTTTCATTCCGGCTTTTTCTATGCTTGCCTTAAATTCTTCAGGTGTTTTTCCATAGAATTTTCCGTCTGCATAGTTGGCAGCCTCTACCGATGTGAATCCCATTTCTCCGGCTTTCTTGATTGTTGCATCGTAGTCTTTAGCAATATCGTCTCTCAACGAGTACAATTGTAGAGAAATATCTTTCTTTACAGGTGCAGCTTGTTGCTGAGTTGCATCTGCTTTTGGATTGCAAGAAGCTAACATAAGGAGAGTAGTAGCTATAATAATTGATACTTTCATGATAATGTAAGATTATTTAAAAGCCAAATCCAAGAAGGGGCAAGCCCTTCAAGGATTTGGAAGATATTTTAATAGAAAAAACTAGTTATTAGTCAAGGATTTTGATTCTGATATTACGGAACCAAACATCATCGCTATGATCTTGAAGACCAATATATCCTTCTCTATTAGGTCCACCACAGTTGTTTAGCAGTTCGAATGCCAAAGGCCATTTTTCTTCGCTAAATTTGCTTGCTTGAAGCATTTCTGTCCATTGTGGAGTCCATAGGTGATATTCAACTACGTTTTCGCCATTTTGTCCATGAACCACAGTTCCTTTGTAAACCATGACTTTCGCTTTGTTCCATTCACCAAAAGGTTTGGAGTTTTGTGGTTTAGCAGGAATCATATCATACAATGACATTGATTGACGATTGTTGTCTTTACCCAATTTTGCATCAGGGTGATTTGCGTTGTCTAATACTTGAGCTTCAGGAGCTGAAATATATATAGGTTCCATTCTTAACTCTCCTGTTTTAGGATCCTTTGTTTGAACCTCTTGTGCCAGATAGAAAATACCGGAGTTGCTTCCTTTAGCCACTTTCCATTCTAGTTCCAGTTCAAAATTTTTGAACTTGTGAGCAAAGATAATGTCGCCACCGTCTTTTTCCTGAGCTTCACCTTTACCAGAACCAGTAAATTTCAGAGCTCCGTTATCTATACTCCATTTTCCAGGTAGGACGTCTTTTCCGTATCCTCTCCATCCTTCAGTAGATTTGCCATCGAAGATAACGATATAACCGTCTTTATCTTTTTTGAATTTAGATAGGTCTACTTGAGGTTTGTCTAATACAGTATATTCAGGTTTCATTGCTTCAGTTGTTTTTGTTGAATCAGTATCAGTCCCTTTTTTCTCAGCATTCTTAGCCCCACCGCCACAAGCAATAAATGCTCCGGCAATCATGCAACAGCTTAATGAATAGATAATTTTTTTCATCTTTATTTTGATTTTTAAATTAAAACAATATTACTTAGTTATGGCATATCAGGCAATTTCCATCCCTGACGATATGTATGCTTGATCAGTTCATTTGCAAATTCCTGAGCATTGATAGGATCAGTCCAGATCTTATTGAACTTAGGGTCGCCGTCAACGATCTTGAAGTCATCCTTAACTAATATCTTAATCTGTTCGTTAGGATCGATATTTGTGAACTTCATATTGTCTCCATCCCAATACAATTCCTTATTCAAGGTCTGCAAACGAATCGCCAATACTCCCATTACTACCATTTCGTTGAATGGGCCTGCTTCGCTGAAATCGGATTTAGTTATTACACGACTGGACGCATCTTCCTTACAAGCGCGTACCCAATCCATTTCGTGAGATGTTTCTACACGGCGTTGTGTTTTAGGCGCTTTCGGAACACGACCCGACAACAACCAAGGGTTCACTCCGTAGCATCCGCAAATTAGTGTATCTTTTGTTCCATGGAAGATAACCAATCCACCGCCTTCGCCCATTAATTGTTTTCCTTGAGGGAAACCTTTTGGACGATCCGGCATCATACCGCCATCATACCAATGTACTTCCACTTCAGGCATACCCACTTTCGGCATATTATCGCGAGCAGGGAATGTCAATTTAACGTGTTGTGCTTGCGGTGCGCAATCCTGCAACAACAAGGTAGATGAACCTTGTACTTTAGTAGGGTAGCCCAAATTCAAGCCTTTGAATACCGGGTGCATGATGTGACAAGCCATGTCGCCTAATGCGCCTGTACCATAATCCCACCAGCCACGCCAGTTCCAAGGAGTATATAATGCATTATAAGGGCGTACTTTTGCAGGACCTGAAAATAAGTCCCAATTTAGGGTGCTTGGTATTTTATCTACTTTTTCAGGAGCATTCAGTCCCTGTGGCCAAATAGGGCGGTCGGTAGCACATTCAACTTTTGTTACTTCACCTATCTCGCCATTGGCAATCCATTCGCAAACGAGGTTAACGCCTTCACCCGATGAGCCTTGGTTACCCATTTGAGTAGCGACTTTATGTTTTTTAGCCAACTTAGTTAGCAAGCGTGATTCATAAACTGTATGAGTAAGCGGTTTTTGACAGTACACATGTTTGCCCATTGTCATTGCATCGGCAGAAACGATAGCATGTGTATGGTCTGCTGTTGCTACTATTACCGCATCAATGGATTTACCCATTTCGTCGTACATCTTACGGAAGTCCCAATATTTTTTTGCATTTGGGAATCTGTCGAATACGCCTTTAGCATATTTCCAGTCTACGTCACATAGTCCCACTATGTTTTCTGTAGCTTCCACAGCTTTGATATTAGCATGTCCCATGCCGCCAATACCAACAGCAGCAATATTCAATTTGTCACTCGGAGCTATATGCCCAAAGTTTTTCCCCAATACAGTGCTTGGGATGATCGTCAGTCCAATAGCGGCTTTTGCTCCTGTTGAGAGGAACTTTCTTCTCGAAATGTCTGATGCCATAATTTTTTTTGTTTTTTGGTTAATATTGTTTTTAGATTTAATGGTATATTTTAGTTTTCACTTTTCACTGCTAAATTGTAAATATATTAATTTATTTCGCCTCTTACTATTTCCTCTTTGTCTTTATCCCAATACATTGTACGACCTTCCAGATATGCACGAGTTCCCATGTGTGCTGTAATGGCTTCGTCGAAAGCAGCATCGATACCACAAGAAGTTTTCTTACTGTTGTCGCGGATACACTCCAGCCATTCTCTGATATGAAGGAATGTTGTATCATACCGTTTCCCTCCCAGATACGAATATAAGAGACCACGTTGTGCAAAATACAACTCGGTGGCAGAAGTTACTGCGTCTACATTGCTTTTGCCCGGAACGTATGTATAGAAAGGTACATCGGGTTTGATGATTCCTTTTTCAATCTTCTCCTTGTATCTTGTAGATCCACTATCTACTTTAACGGTTAGCGTATCTCCGACTTCCATCGATGCATCGTGCCCCATGATTACTTTTCCCCTATTGCGGTTGCTGGCTAATGTTGCACTATATAGCATTGTCATATTTTTATCAGGGAATTCGAATGTTGTTTGCAGCACATCCGGAACGGTTCTTCCATCCTTGAAGAAATAAACACCACCGGAAGAAGTTGCAGAATGAGGAATGCCCACGCCCATCAATTGGTTTACAGCATCGTACTCGTGTGTAAGCAAGTCTCCACTTAGTCCTGTACTGTAATCCCACCAGCAACGCCAACGGAAGAAACGTTCGAGGCTAAACTTATCTCTAGCATCCGGACCCACATATTTGGCAAGATTATGCGCTGTCATATAGTCCATATATTCTTTCACTCTTTCAGGATCACCCTCAAATTGTTTCCAGTCAACTGTCTGTGGGTTTGCTGTAGGATGAATATCATAAACCCAAGCTCCGTTAGGATCATTACGGTTTGTACAAACTTCTATAAGCGTAACAGGGCCAAGTAGTCCTTTGTCTAATATCTCTTTAGCTTTATGATAGCTGTCTACCTGTCTGCCTTGATGTCCTAGCTGAAAAACTACGCCGGTCTGTTTAATAACCTCTCTTATCATGTACGTTTCGGGTACAGTCCACGAAAGCGGTTTTTCTACGTAGACATGTTTTCCTGCTTTTGCTGCATCCATAGCCATTGTGCTATGCCAGTGATCGGGTGTAGCAATAATAACAGCGTCGATGTCGTCGGCTGCAAGCATTTCCTGATAGTGACGATATCGTTTTGGAGCAGGTCCCAGTTTACCGCCTACACCTTCCCTGTTTATATTTGATCCGGCTGCAATACCTTCTTCGGCAAATGTATCGAATATGTCGCACACGCCTGTTAAGACGATATTGAGGTTTTCTTGCTCTCTAAAGAGTTGGTATCTAGTATCCTTTTTGTCTTTTTTTGAAGAGTCAATCAGTTTTTGGAGAGATTCTGGAGTTGCAAATCCAGCAGCTCTTAACAATTGTTTCCCTCTGATGCCGCAACCAATAATCCCTAATCGAATCTGTTTTCCGTTTGGCTGTAGTTCGGGGATAGTTGCTGTTTCTTTACTTAATTTAAAGACGTCGCTCACATCGTGCATCGTCTTATCATATTTTTGCTTCTTATAAACACCATAGGCTAAAGCTCCCAATACAGGAACTGTAACTAATGCCTTCAATGCTTCTCGTCTGCCTTGTGATTCGGGCAGTTGACTGTCGTTAGACTGAGCGTTGTTATCTTTATTTGGCTCTGGAACTATCTTATCTTCGGATGTCATGTTTGTTAAGCTGTTTTGCGTTTTAATAATCTTGAAATGTATCGGTCAAATCCGATAATGTGCGAGGTAGGGAAATATATTAATACCATCAATGCTCCTATCTCTATCAGGTTCTTGTCTATCCATAGATAAGAGCCTTCGGTTGGCATCATAGAATTTGCGCCTATATAAGGTATGTGAGACAAATAGTATAGGCTAAGAAAAACGATACCTCCGATAGATGCATAACGCGAAAAGCAACCAAGTATAAGTCCGAGTCCGACAAGTGTTAATCCGTAGATATTAACATAGTTCGAAAAGGCTAGAAATTCTGCGTTTTCGGCAATACTGTGGAAGAAGTCTGCCATAAATCCTCGTGAATCCATAAGGTAAGGATAAGCAGTCCAACTTGAACTGAAGAGTTTTACAAGACCTTCGTATAAAAAATGCCAGCCAATCAGTAATCTGAGTATTACCAGCCAGAGGGTCTGAGGGCGCGAATAAGATGTTAGTTTATTCATGGGTTAGTAAATAATAAGTTCTGTCTTTTTCAAGAAAGTTAAAATATAGATTGTTTAATTGTTCATATAATTTATAAAAAGCTGAGCATTTTTCTTGTTGTCTTGAGCCTATTTTGTCAATGACAAACAAGACGGCTTTAAGTTTTTGTTAATGAGTGCTATAATGTGCAATCACGGTAGCATTTATTCAATCCTAAAAAGTAAATGAAAATGCGGAATAAAGCTAGGAATATTTTAAATAAGTAAATCTCTCATTACTGTTAAAAAAAGTTGGTATTTATAATAAATTGTATAACAATAGTAAATCTCTTAGAGCAAAAATCTTTTTTTATTCAAAATAATGTAATAAAACAAACGCGTATTTGTGACAATTTAATATTATATGCTATCTGCAGGATAAATTATCCCCAATTGTTTCCTTATTTCATCAATAATTTCTATTGTAATTAATGAATTTTCAAGGCTATTGATTGTCGATTCTTTTTCATTTTTTTGAATTAGGTCAATGAATTCTGCAACTTCAAAATAATACTCATGTGTAGGATTGGGAGTACTTATTATAGTTTCCTCTCCTCCTCGTTTTTTTAGTGTTACTTTGTTTATGATATTTATCCGGTCGGCAGTTATTGTACCCTCTTCTCCCTGTATCTCTGTTGGTAGGCTCGAATCTGCTATTTTGGAATACATGATTGTTGCATCCATGCCTTCATATTCAAAATTAACACTTCCTTGTCCATCGGCTCCTGTAAACAGTTTAAGGCCTGTAGCACTAATTTTTTTAGGTCGCCCGAATAAGACTACCATCGGATATATGGTATATACGCCCAAATCCATTACTGCTCCGTTAGATAATGACGGGTCGAAGGCATTTAATATAACACCTTCTTTTAGTTTGTCGTACCGAGAGGAGTATTGGCAATAACAAGAGAAATATTTACGTATTGTACCTATTTCTTTTAGGTTGTCTTTTATTGTAGAGAAGTTTGGGGTCATTGTCGGCTTCATTGCTTCCATTAGCGTTACATTATACTTCTCGGCTGCCGCTATCATGGCTTTTACCTCATTCGCATTCGATGCAAATGGCTTTTCACAAAATACGTGTTTGCCATGTTGTATACACAATATGCTTTGTGAAGCATGTAGCGAATTCGGTGATGCAATATATACCGCGTCTATCAAATTGCTAGAAACCATATCTTCAAGAGAAGTGAACGTATGGGGAACATTGTGCTTTTTCGCAAATTCATCTGCACGTTCTTGTGTACGGGAATAGATTGCTGCAAGTTCGAAACGATGGTCAAGTCTCGCCGCTTCCAGAACTTTGTCTACTATAAAATTTGTGCCTATAACTCCGAAGCGGACTTTAAATGAGCCATTTTCCAACGATTCCATATATAATAATTTATAGAAAGACAAAGGTAAATATTTATTATTTAAGGAACTAGATAAAAATATTTCATTTGTTCTTAAAATGTTGCTTAATTAAAGATTTTTAGAGACTTTGAGGGCATTTAGTTGTCATTTTATCGATTATTATCTCTGTAGTGCAAACAGAGAGGAATGCACTACAGAGATTTTAATTTTTAATATCCGGGATTTTGCTTCAATAAATTGTTCGCTCCTATCAGACTATAGTGAATAGGGAATCTATTCAGGTCTGTATTGTTAGTTGCTTTATGATCCCACCAATTTTCTGTTACATAGGCATCCCAACGTACTAAATCGGTTCGTCTTCTGCCTTCTGCCAAAAATTCTAATTGCCATTTATCCAGCATGCGGTATTTATCCAGCTTAGAGCCCGTTACAGGGTCAGGGTCGTTGCCATTTGCAAAATAGCGTTTTCGTACGGTGTTGATCAATTCGGCTGCACCATCTTTGTCTCCTGCCCGCATTTTGCATTCTGCTAGTGTATAATAAATTTCGGCAAGGCGAATAACAGGCACGTCCGGATCGAATTTGCGGTTTTTCTCACTCTGATTAGGACGTGGGCTACGTTTAGTAACACGCACACAAGATGCTTCTTCTGCTGTGGCAATTGTAGATGGAAGTGACTCCAATGTCGGATATTCTGCCGATCCAACTTTTGCAAAATAAGCGACCTGATCTCTTACTACAAGTGTTTTTCCGCTGTATTCTCGGCTTCCTGTACATGTCCAGTTTGGATTTGTCGGATTTACAAGTTCTCCCACAATAAACATTCCACGATACTTGCCGGCTCCTTCGTATACATATAGTTGTTTGCGAATATCGTTATCGTTGAACTTGGCATAAGCACCACCCAATTTGTAAGAATATTTTTTACCTGTCGGATCGAGGCTTGGTATTAGTCCAATACCGTTATTAGAGCCTGAACCTTCTAGTCCTCCCAAATAATTTTTGTAGTTGTAAGGTACCATATAGCTCCAGTACATACCATCAGTTTCGAGCTTAGCATTCTCGCTTGGTACAGACCAAATAATTTCGGGACTAGTTTCGTTATCGAAACCGAATATATTTGTCCAGTCTGTATCCAATTTGTATTTGCCGTATTTTCCGTTGATAATATCCTGGCAGATTGTTGCTGCTTCTGAATACTTTTCTTCGCCGATATATGATTTGGCGTTAAAATAAAGACGAGCCAGTAAAGCTGCTCCGGCAGCCCGATTGATACTTCCGTTTTCCAATCCGCCAAGCTCTTCTTTTACAGGAAGATTAGGGATAGCTTCTTTGAGTAATTTCTCTATAAAATCGAAAGTCTCTTTATCAGTAGAACGTCCTTTTACTTCACTCTGTGTAGTGGTATATAGAGGTACTCCTCCAAAGAAATCCAGACCATCCAGATAAAAAGAGGCTACAAGTGCCTTTTGCTGATTTAACATCGATTCTCGTGTGCCTTCAGCAAATCCCAAAGCATCGAAGTTTACTTTTTCTAAATCTTCGAGAGCATCCCATGCAAGAGCCACTCCCATAGCAAAGTTAGTCCATCCTGTTTCTATAAAAGCCATGTCCTCAGTGTATTCATGGTGATGGAATTTTTGATACAAGGCTCCATTATACCAGTCGCTACCACGTGTAGGCAAGCAAAATTCATCGGTACCCAATTCTTGCAACATCCAGCGAGGCTCATTGTTGGCAATATACCAGCGCCAATGTGTAAACGGACGGTTGAAACGTTCCCAAACAGCTTCCTGAGAGGTGTAGAATGTCTCAGGAACTACCTGTGAATAAAATGTAGGTTCTACGCTACACGAAGTAATTGCGAATAGACAAATCGTAATTCCGATTAAGACGGAATTATATATTTTAAACTTTTTCATCTTTTGTGTATGTTTAGAAATTTAACTGAAGACCTAATGTATAAGTGCGGGTTGTAGGATAAAAATCATCTCTTGACCAGAATTTTTCCGTACCACCTTCCCATCCTGTGATATTCACTTGGGGGTTCATGCCGCTATAGCCGGTAATGGTGCAAACATTACCTACGGTTCCGTATATGCGTAGGCGGTCTATCAGTTTCGTATATTTCTTCATAGAAAGGGTGTACCCGAGTGTGATCGCATCTATCTTTAAGAATGTACCGTCTTCGAGATAGTAATCACAGATTTGTTTTTCTCCTTTAATATGGTTGAATTCGCCATATGCTGATTTTAATACATTCGTATTTCCCTGCCCCTGAATTCCGAAGTACATGTTTAGGGCATTGTATACATCAAAGTCGATCCAGCTTCGCAGACTGATTCCCATGTCGAGATTTTTATACTGCAAGGTGTGTCTCCATCCGAGGATGAGCTTAGGTGTATAATTTCCGATGTATTGTTTATCATTTTCGGTTTTTTCGGATGCCGGTATTATTTTTCCTTCTTTGTTGTAGAGTAAGAATTTTCCATCATCGTCGAATCCTGCAAACTTCCAAAGATAGAACGCACCTATTGTAGAACCTTCTTCTATGCGTGCTGCATCTCCCGGGCTACCCGGGGCAGGAAAACCATTTCCGTTGTAATATGTATTATTCCCCCAAAGAGTAAGAATCTTACCCGAGTTGTGACCTAGGTTGAGGTTGCTGTTCCATGTGAAATCTTTAGTACGGATGATGTCTCCGCCAATTTCAAACTCCCATCCTTTACTCTCCATACTTCCTATGTTTTGGTACTGAGAGCCTTGTGTGAATGGTGGTTGAGGAACTTTAACGCTGTAGATAAGGTTGTCGATCTTACGTCTGTAATAATCGAATTTACCATATAGGCGACCATCGAAAAGCGAATAATCCAAACCGAAATTCCATTCTTTCTTTTCTTCCCATCCCAGATTTGGATTTATATTTTGGGTTTTACCAAATGAGTATGCCCATGTTCCGTCAGGAAGCATCCAGTACGCATCAGAGCCCAGCATATCTGCCATATAAGAAGAGCTGAAGTCGTTATTTCCTGTTACTCCATAACCAACCCGGACTTTGAGGTCATCTATCCAGCTTATATTCTTCATAAACTTTTCACCCGAGATGCGCCATCCACCCGATAAAGACCAGAAATCGGCCCAACGGTTGTCTGCGGCAAACTTTGATGAACCTTCGTGTCTGAGTGAAGCCTGTAATAGGTACTTGTTTTGATAGGAATAGTTGGCACGTGCAAATACAGAGAATAAACGTTCTGTGATATCCTTGCCTGAACTCATTCCGGCTTTGCCATCACTCAGATACGATCCGGCACCGATATTCCAAAATTTTATCCCATCCACATCGAAATCGTAATTGGAAACACTGAACCCTTCACCGTTTTTCTCAAAATAAGAATACCCGGCCACAGCATTTAGTACATGTCCGCCATCAAATTCTTTGATGTAAGTTGCGAAACCTTCGGAAGTAAGATTTTCTGTTTTGTCGAAAGTGAGGGTTGCGGCTCCTCTTCTTCTGTCTTCTATCTCTTCTCGGTGATAGCGCGATTTGTAGAAATGGTATTCCCACTGGCGGTTTTCATATCCTATTACTTGCTGGAATGACAGGCCGGGTATAGGTTTTATATTCAATTTGAAAGTAGCTTCGGGCTTGAACCATTTGTCCAGTCCTTCGTAAGTACTCAGGTTAGCATCCGCTAAAACGTTATAGTCCAGTGTTTCGTTGGTCCATACATTGTAGCCTGTTTCGCTATCAGGGTCGTAAGGAGATCTGGTTGGGTTGTTGCGCATCGCCTGCTGGAAGTTTGGATAGTTGTTATTGCGCATCGCCTGACGATAATCTACGCTCGGTCTGATTTCGAGCCATCCGTCAAGAACTTTAAAGTTGGCGTTAAATCTTCCTCCGTAATCCTGACGTTCATCTTTGATTGAAATTCCCTGATTTTTTTCATAAAAAAAGGAAGAATATATCTGAGCATTCTCTGTTCCGGCTTCGAGAGAAAGATGGTGCTTTTGTGAAAAGTTATCATCATTGATAAGCTCTTTCCACCAATTTGTATCTGTACCATAATCTGTACCGATCTTATGCTCTGCATATTCTCTTCCTGTTAGCATCTCTGGAGCTCCGTAATTTTGTTTTTTTGTCATTTCGCTCGAATAAGTCATTTTCACCTTACCGCTTGTATTCGATCCACTTTTGGTAGTAATGAGTATTACACCCGATGCAGCACGTGTCCCATAAATAGCTCCGGCAGAGGCATCTTTAAGGACGTCGATAGTCAAGATATCGTCTTGCGAGAGTGAGCGTATGTCTCCCCCCGGAAACCCATCGATAACGATAAGAGGCGACTTCCCCGAGTTTATGGAAGTCATCCCTCGCAACTGGAATGTAGTTCCTGCATTTGCACTACCGATATTGTTCATAATAAGTCCGCTAACTCTACCTTGTAAAGCGGAGGAAACGTCCGATCCGCCTACTCCTGTCATCAGGTCTTTTGCTGATATGGATGTTACCGAACTGGTTACTTGCTTCTTCTCTAATGTACCATATCCAATTACGACTACCTCATCTAGTGTTTTGGTATCTTCTTGTAGCTGTACGTTAAAAGATGTTTGTCCGGCTACGGATACTTCTTTCGATATATATCCTACAAATGAAATAAGCAAAGTAGCGTTTTCGGGCACGTTGTCCAATCTGGCTATTCCATCGATATCTGTGATATTTCCATTTGTAGTTCCTTTTACCGCTACATTGGCGCCAATTACAGGGCCAACATTGTCGCTTACTGTTACTGTTACTGTTTTACCTTTTTGCAAAGGTGCTGTTTCGTGCACTATGGATTTATTCGTATCGTTTCGGTCGGAGGCCTGAAGGTTGTATGGGCATAATGTGATTCCTGCTATTGTAAAAGTTAATAAGGAAAACATTTTGAATGATCTGATAGGCCGGGTATTAAATTTTTGTTGTGTCTTCATCAATTTTAAGTAAAATTGTTAATAATCGACTTTAAATTTTGGGATTTTGATTAAGGTGTGGTGTGATTTTGGTTTTAGGCTTTTGAATACTATGTTTTCATGGTGGGCATCTCCTTAAAAATGTTTAATATTTGGGCTTACTCTGTTAAATAGGATTTTCAGCATACTCCTTTTAACAAAACAATCATTAATGATAGTTTAAATATGGATAAGGAAATCCTCAAAAGGAAAATTGGTCTGAAAATCAGGAGTATAAGGGAGGGTAAAAACTTATCCATAATGGATTTGGCAGATATGCTGGATATAGAATATAATAATCTGATACGAATAGAAAAAGGGCGTACAAATCCAACAATAATAACATTGTATAAGATAGGTCAGGCATTAAATGTTAAATTGCCTGAAATAGTAGATGTAGATTAAGCAGACAAACTAAAATCTCTGGGCGATTTTATATTGTTGCTTGTTAGTGTTTTATGAAAATGTCGATTTTTTCATACGGATAACCCTTTATCAAACTCATAAAAGCATACCATGTTTGAGGTATAAATATACCACATCAAGGGGATTTCATACCTAATTTGCTCATTATACTTTTGTGATAGATATTATCTGTTTTTAACAAATAAATATCTAATATATCTATAAAGATTGTTTGAGTTAAATTATAAAAAGGTTATGCTAAATTTTAGAAAATTAAAGTTACTGTTATTATTTACTGTTCTTACTTTATTTGTTTCCGCACAAACAGGCGACATATACACTATAAAAGGACATGTAACAGATGCTGGAGGTACAGACCTGCCCGGGGTGACAATACAAGTGAAGGGTAATGCTCAGTCGGGAACCCTGACGGATATAGATGGTCATTACTCCATATCAGTGAAAAAAAACGAAATTCTGATATTCTCATATTTAGGATTTGAAACACATCAGGTTGAAGTATTATCGAATAAACCAATAGATGTAGTTTTGAAAGAAAATAGTACCGAACTGGATGAAGTAGTAGTGACTTCGTTAAATATCCCTCGCGAAAAAAAGGCTTTGGGTTATGCCGTACAAGCCGTATCGGGGAAAGCTCTGGAGACAAGGCCAACCAATGCATTGAGTGCCCTTTCGGGGAAAATATCGGGTTTGCAAGTTATATCTAGTGGAGGAAATATGGGAGGATCTTCTCGTGTAACACTGCGTGGTATAAATTCGATTACAGGAAATAATCAGCCATTGTATATTATCGACGGAGTACCTCTCGATAATACTGACATGAATACCTCTTCTACAATTAATGGTAGCGCAGGAAAAGATGTGGGAAGTACAATACAGGATATAAATCCGGACGATATAGCAGATATAAATGTATTGAAAGGCCCTTCGGCTGCAGCTCTTTATGGAACACGTGCCGCAAATGGTGTGATACTGATCACAACAAAAAAAGGCAGTAGCAATACAGATCGTTTAGATATTCAAGTAAATACGGGTATCGAGCTCGAAAATGTAGTAAGACTGCCCAAACGCCAGAAATTATATGGTGGTGGATATAGTACTTCGTTCCAAAAAGTAACTATAGACGGAAAAGAATACAATGTCGTAGATTATGCAGCTGATGAGAGCTGGGGTCCAAAGCTTGACGGGACACCTGTATTACACTGGTATAATCTCGATCCTGAGTATGCCAATGATTACCTGAATCCTGAGCCTTGGGTTTATCCAAAGAATGACGTTACCGATTTTTTTCGTACCGGAGTGTCGAATACAAATAATATAGCGTTTTCAAAGAATTCATCAAGTAGTGCTTTTCGTGTATCATTTACCAATAAGAATGTAAAAGGTACAGTTCCCAATTCTTCGTTGAGCAGAAATGCAGTGAATATATCGGGGAGTACAAAAGGGGATCTGGTTTCATTCTTCGGAAATGTAAACTATATAAATAATAAATCTACAGGTCGTCCGTGGACAGGAGCTTCGAACCGTAATATTATCCTCGAAGCATATCAATGGGGACAAGTGCAGGTAGATTATAAGAGACTAAGTGAATATAAACGTGCCGATGGTACGCCTCGTGCATGGAATCGTACAAGCTGGGAAAATACAACAGCTGCCGAGAAAACAAAATATATAGATAATCCTTATTGGTCAGCCTACGAAAGTTATCTGAAGGAGAACAGAGACAGGTTGTATGGTAATATAGGTTTAGTGATTACCCCGACTAAATGGTTGAGTCTGACAGGACGTATAAATGGTGATGTGTATCAATACAATTCGCAAGATCGTATTGCATATTACTCTCGTTCGCAGTCGATGTATCAGGAATATTCCCAAAAGTTTGATGAGTTTAATTATGAATTCTTGGCAACATCAAATAACCGTTGGGGTGATCACTCTTTAATCGCTAACCTTGGTGCGAATTATATGAGACGTAACAGACGAGTAAGCGATATACAAACATCGGGTGGGCTTATGATTCCGGCATATTATAGCCTGAATAACGCTTCCTCTGTCATTATAAACCCGTCTACAGGTCTTTACAAAAAAGCAATATCATCAGTATACGGAAGTGTTTCGTATGGATGGAAAAGTATGTTGTACTTAGATGGTACTATCCGTAATGACTGGTCTTCGACCTTACCTACAGATAATAATTCGTTCTTGTACCCATCTCTTACATCATCTTTTGTATTCACAGAACTTCCGGCATTTAAAGATCAGAACTGGCTGTCATTCGGTAAAGTCCGTTTGGGTTGGGCAGAAGTTGGTAATGATACTGATCCTTATCAGTTGTATAAGACTTATGAGGCTTTGAATGCATTTGAAGGAAATATATCTTATACTTTATCAGATAAATTAAATAATCCTAATCTAAAGCCTGAGATTACATCATCTTGGGAGGCCGGATTGCAATTGCAATTATTTAATAATCTGATCGGATTGGATGTTACTTATTACAATAATAATAGTCGTAATCAGATCATACAATTACCTACATCAGATGCTTTCGGATATAGTTATAAACTGATCAATGCAGGGAAGATAAACAACAAGGGTATTGAGGCTACGTTGACCGTGAATCCGATCCGTCAAAAGGATTGGGACTGGACAGCAATTGCAAACTTCTCAAAAAACAGTAATAAAATTATCAAATTGTCGGATGCAGTCAATACATTACAGTTGAGTAATACTTTGGTTTCGCTTGTCGCACAAGAAGGTGAGAGTTACGGACAGATAAAAGGCTATGATTTTGTATATGCACCTGATGGAAAGAAGGTAGTAAACAGTGATGGCGTATATATGCGTACCGATCAGTTTGCTTCGCTAGGGAGCGTATTGCCTGATTTCTTATGGAGTTTCCAGAATCAGTTGAGATACAAAGACTTTACATTCGGATTCCTGATCGATTCCCGTGTTGGTGGTAAGTTCTTCTCTCAGACTTACAAAGTGGGTATGTACTCAGGTATCTTAGAATCTACAGCAGCGAATAATATTCGTGAAGATGGTATTGTTCTTGATGGCGTTACCGGTAATGTTGTATTCAATGCCGACGGAACATATACTGTTTCTAATACAGCGACAAACGACAAGCGTGTAACTGCTCAGGCATGGGCACAGAATCAGTATAACGGGCCAACAGCATATACCGTTTTTGATGCTACATTTATTAAGCTTCGTGAGTTAACTCTTGGATATACATTCAATCTTCCAAAATGGAAAGTTAAGAGTATAAACGTAACGGCTTATGCCCGCAACTTATGGAATATTTATACCAAGAGCAAGGATATCGATCCCGAACTGACCAATAGTAGTGGTAATGTACAAGGTATAGAAGGCGGTAACCTACCTACTCCTGTAACCTACGGTATAAATCTTGGTTTCAAATTTTAAAATAAACTATCTGTATGAAAATTAATAAACTATATATATTAGGCTTATTTGCTTCAGTTTTATTGTCCTCTTGTGTTGATGATATAAATGAAGATCCCAACCGCCCAACGTCAGTGCCAACCACCTCTTTGATCACTTCTGCTGAGAAATTGCTGATTGATAATCTCCGTAGCGAACAGGCATCGTTGAGAGGTTCCATGTTGTTTGTTCAGTATTTTTCTCAAAATACATATACTACCCAATCGCGATATGATATTCCTTTCAGTTATTCTGATGATTACTGGAAAGGGTTATATAAAACATTAAATAATCTGGAGGAGGTAGTAAAGTTGAATACTGATCCTTTAACAAAAGATGTGGCAACTGCTAATGGTGCAGGACGCAATGCTACTCAGATAGCAATAAGCCGTATATTGAAATCGTATGCATTCTATGCTCTTACCGATGTGTTTGGGAATATCCCTTATCAATCTTACGGTAATAAAGATGAAGATTTTCAGGCATTACAACAAAATCCTGAGAATATAACTCCTAAGTATGCGTCGCAGGAGAAAATCTATGCAGACATATTGAATGAGCTGAAAGCAGCCGGAGATACATTGATCAAATATCAATCGGAAACAACTTTTGGCAAGGCCGATATTATTTATGCAGGTAGCAATCAGAAGTGGGTAAAGTTTGCAAACTCGCTGCGCCTACGTTTTTCTACACGCATAAAAGATAAGAATCAGGCTTTGTATCAAGAACACTTTCAGGATGCATTGAGTAAAGGTGTGTTTACAAGTAATGCTGATAATGCAGCATTCAAGTATTCTGCTACTTCCCCTAACGAAGCTCCTTTATATAGAGCTACGGTTACAGCCAACCGGAAAGACTTTGCGATATCTAATATCTTTGTGGATCTGCTTCAAGGGAAGAATGCAATTTTGCCCGTTTCTGATCCTCGTTTACCGATATATGCCTTACCGGCAACAGCTACTAATACTTATGTAGGACTTCCTTATGGCTTAGCAAACGATCAGGCGGGTAAATTCGCAGCAACAGGAGTGAGTTTGCCGGGAGCGGTTATCAATGCGGCAAACTATGCTGAGGTATTGATGGAATACGCCGAAGTAAAATTCTTGGTCTCAGAATATAATTCTTGGTCTCAGGCTGATTATGCATCAGGTGTTCGGGCTTCTCTCGAAAAGTGGGGAGTCTCAGCCGACAATGTGAATACTTATTTGGAGTCTCTTCCTGCTGCTAGTAAAGAGAATGTTTTGACACAAAAGTATATCGCTCTTTATATGCAAGGTCTCGAATCATGGAGTGAATATCGCCGTACAGGCTATCCTTCATTCTTGGTAAAAGAAGGAGATGTTGTATTTCAAGGGACGATAGATGGCGCAGGAGTAACATATCGTTTCGATCCGTTGTTTGGAGATGGAGGTGTTCCGGGACGTTTATACTACCCTACTAAGGAACAGAATGTGAATAAAGCCAACTATCAAGAAGCTCTGTCTGCACAGGGTAATGATAAAATAGAAACAAAATTGTGGGTGTTTAAAAAGTAGTTTGTAGCTTTACTTCAAACAAAAGTATAATAAAGATATGAAGAAATATTTAATAATGATGGCTGCTGCATTTGTACTAATGTCTTGTAATAAGGTATCGGAACATAAGCTGACAGACGGAAAATGGAGAGGTGAATTCTCTATTTCAGATCAGAAATTTCCATTCTTGTTTGACGTCGAAGGTTCTGCAACAGACTCAACAACTGTGTATCTGATAAATGGGGCAGAGCGTGTTCCGCTCAAAGGTGTGGTTTACTCAAACGATACCGTAACTATTCCGATATTAGCTTATGATGCTGTATTAACAGGTAAAATAGCCAATGGTAAATTTGAAGGGAAATTCAAAAAGCTATTTATAGATAACGATGAGGGTGTGTCTTTCTCGGCAGAAAAAAGTGATGCTCCGCGCTTTGAAGTTGCGGACAAAGCTACAGAGATTTCTCTTGCCGGTAAATGGGATATCCAGTTTATAGGACAAAAAGGAGATACTGCTCATAATGTAGGGATTTTCAGTCAGGATAAAAATATTCTTACCGGCTCTATTCTTACCAATGCAGGAGACCTTCGTTATCTCGAAGGAGCTTTGACAAACGATGGTTTTCAGTTTTCTGCATTTGCGGGTCTTAGTCCATATCTGATAAAAGGAAAGTTTGAAGGAAATGATAGTTTTACAGGGGAGTTCTATACCACACGAGGTGTAACAAAACTTGTTGGAAAGCGCAATGCCGAAGCTGCTCTTGCCGATCCTTATAGTTTAGCTTATATGAAGAAAGGAGAGGATCGCCTCAATTTCACATTCCCTAATGTAGAAGGTCAGAAAGTCTCTTTATCCGACCCTCGTTACAAAGGCAAGGTGGTAATTGTATCTATCCTTGGCAGTTGGTGTCCAAATTGCTTGGACGAAATGGAATACCTATCTCCATGGTATAAAGAAAACAGTAAGAGAGGCGTTGAAATCATCGGGTTGGCATTTGAGCGTAAAGATGATCCGGAATATGTAAAGACTGTGCTCTCCCGCTTGGTTAAGCGTTATAATGTAGATTATGAAATCCTGTTTGCAGGCAAGCTGGGTGATGATGCTACTGCTAAGGCTCTTCCGCAGGTGAGTAAAATCATGGGTTATCCTACTACTATCTTTATCGATAAGAAAGGTATTGTAAGAAAGATACACACCGGATTTAATGGTCCTGCTACCGGACTGTTTTATGAGGAGTTTAAACAAGACTTCAATAAAGTAGTAGACGATTTGCTGGCAGAGAAATAAAAAAAACTATAAAAGATAGGCTAAAGGAAGATAATATGAACTCCTTTAGCCGTTTTTTTATATATCTGCCTTATTCTTATTTTTAGGCTTCATCCCAAACAAAGGCCTTATGATAGAATAGCGTCTTATCCCAAATTCGTATATCACCCATGTAATAGTAAATGTTCCTATCACCATGATTGAGAACTTAGGAAAGAACCCTATATCGACATACTTCAGGTAATATCCCAGAGCAATAATAATTGTTTGATGCAGGATATAAAATGGATATACAGCTTCATTTCCGTATGCCACTATTTTACTTGGTTTGTTGAGGTATATAGCAGCATAACCAATCAACGTTAAAATCCACGACCAGGCATTAAAAACCTTGACCAAAGCTTGCACCTCCCCCTTGAAGGGAAAATCGCCGATCACATACCAAAGACACATCAACAGAGGAAACCCAATGATACCACTAATCAGAAATTTCAGCCTGTTTTTAGTTACTGCATCCCAAAAGGAATCCTTCAATGAAATTAACAGATAACCAAAAAAGAAGAATGTACAATAATTAACAAGATTGTACCAGTCATTTATTAGCCCGTTTGTCTGTGGAAAATAAGGTGCTAGAAATAACTGCCACAAGAAGAGTGGTATGATGAATATATAGAATCCAAAAGCTTTTGATACGATGGCTTTCAGTTTTCTTATCAGCCATGCTTCGGGATGCTTCCGCAGATAAAGAAAAGCCGGAAGCATTACCATAGAGAATATCAGTAGGTAAAGTATAAACCATAGGTGGTGCCACGATATATTTCCTTCGGGATATGATCCGATGAATGCTTCCTTAGGCCAGAAATCGAAGTAGCTGCCGCTAAACTGCCCCTTGTCTAATCGTTCGAAATAAACTTGTGGTGGAACGACAAAGATCATACCTACGATAAGGGGAATAAGAAGCCTTTTGTGACGCTCTATCGCAAACTGGATAGCACTTCGTTTTGTCAGAGCATAGTAAGTTCCCATTCCTGATATTACAAAGAGCAAAGCCAACCGCCATTGGTTGAGAAAAAGCATCGGGAAAACAGTTCCTTCATATATCACTGAGTTTTTTATGTGAAAACTCCACGGAACGAAAAACATTCCCACATGATAGAAAATCAATAGAGCAAAGGCGATTACTCGTAAACTGTCAATGTCATATCTGCGCATAGCATGAGAAGATTAAGTATCAAATATTAGATTGTAATATGTTATATTAATAAGACAATCTTTCCAATTAAAAATCACATACTAAAGAGATTTTTATGAAGTTATTTTAACTTATTGATCTTGACAGTACTGTAATGCAAATATTTACTTTACTATATTTTTTTATGGATTTTATATTAAACAACAAATTCTCAGTCCATAAACTCAAGTGATATCCTATTCAGAAAAGCTACAGTCTTGTGTATTTCCTTATACATAACGATATCGTCGTTTACGAAGGCTACTTCTTTGCGATATTCTTTCAGGAAGTTTTCGAGTATAGGAGATGTTTTTGCAGGACGGCGAAAATCTATTCCCTGAGCCGCATTCATTAATTCGATGGCGAGTATATGATTTAAGTTATCCATTACTTTGAATATCTTAATCGCAGCATTGGCTCCCATACTCACGTGGTCTTCTTGTCCATTGGATGAAACAATAGAGTCGCTCGATGCAGCATAACAATACATCTTATTCTGGCTAACCATCGAAGCCGAAGCATACTGAGGTATCATAAACCCCGAATTTACTCCCGGATTAGCCACGAGAAATTCAGGCAGTCCGCGTAACCCCATAATTAGCTGAGCCACACGTCTTTCCGAAATGTTACCTAATTCGGCTAAGGCAATTGCCAAAAAATCGTATGAAATAGCGAGGGGCTGTCCGTGGAAGTTTCCTCCCGATATAATTTTATCTTCGTCGGGGAAGATGGTCGGGTTATCCGTTACTGAGTTTATCTCTGTCAACAACACCGAGGCTACATATCTTATAGCGTCTTTTGTTGCTCCATGTACCTGAGGAATACATCTGAAAGAGTAAGGGTCTTGTACATGATCTTTTTCCCTGGCGACAAGCTCACTTCCCTCAAGTAGTTTTCTGAAATTATCGGCGGTTTCTATTTGTCCTTTATGCGGACGCATCTGGTGGAGGCAATCTAAAAACGGATCGAGGCAGCCGTCAAAAGCTTCGAGTGAAAGGGCTGCTATTAAGTCCGCTTTTTTAGATAGTTTGAATGCTCTCAACATAGCGAATACCCCGTTGGCACTCATAAACTGCGTTCCATTCAGCAGAGCCAGCCCTTCTTTGCTCATCAGGCGGATTGGCTTCCATCCAAACTCATCGAGAACGCTCATCGCTTCACGTTTACGCCCCTGATAATAAACATCGCCGACACCAATAAGGGGTAAGAATAGATTTGCCAGTGGCGCTAAATCGCCTGATGCTCCCAGTGAACCACGATCGCAAACGATGGGAATAATATCATTATTGAAAAAGTCGATTATCCGCTGTACAGTAATAACTTGTACTCCGCTATACCCCAATGATAAGGCGTGAGCTTTGAGAAGCATCATCAGCTTGACAATAACAGGAGAGATTTCTTCACCTACGCTGCAAGCATGCGATTTAACAAGGTTCTCCTGCAAGCGTGTAAGTTCATCCGGAGATATGTTCTTGTTGCAGAGCGAACCGAAACCTGTGGTAATGCCATACATCGGTGTTTTTTGCGACTCTATTTTTTGATCCAGATAATCCCTGCACTTTTGTATACGTTCTTTAGCCTCAGCAGCTAATTCTAGTTTAAGGTTTTTGTTGATTATTTGTTCAATGATCTCGAAGTCCAACTCTCCGGAACCGATATAATAGACATTCTTCATAAACTTATAGTATTTTGCTTACTCTACTCAATAACTCCTGCTCTTTCATGATGGCTTCGCTCTCCAGGTAGTTTGCCTCTTGTGTCATCAGCGCTACATATTCTATGTCTTTGATCGAAGAAAGATTTATTTTTACATTCAGTATGGCACTTATTGCAGCAGTGCGGGCTGTCATTATAGCTACACAGGCATCCGTTATAGCATTCTGATTGCCTTGGTCGGCTACCTGTGCTATAACATCCATTATGTCCACGGCTTTGCGTGCTACTTCCATTGGTATTTCTGCTGCAATCTTGGTTGCTTCCTGTATCTGGTTGTTGCGTTCTGTTTTTTCTTCGTCTGTTTCTTTGGGGAGTTTGAATGCGGCGAAAACATTATTATATGCTTCCGAATCGGCATCTATATCTTTCATAAAGCTTGCCCTATAGTTTTCTGTTATAGCGACAATTTTTTTCATCAATCCTTCTTTGTCTTCATACTTTTTTTTACCAATGGTAAGATTGGCTACCATTTCTGTCAATGCTGATGCTATTGCTGCATTTAATGCTGCAATGCTACCTCCTCCGGGTACAGGGTCATTTCCTGCTGTCTTTGCTAAAAAATCTTTAACTGATAGGTTTACTAGCATGGTACTACAATTTAAAAGGTTAAGAATTATGTAATTTCTTAAGAATATTATTTATGTCTGCTCGCACTCTATTCGGATAGCGTTTTTTATTATAAATGAATGGATTTTTCATTATTAATATGAGTTCTGTAAACTCTGAATCACTCAAGAAATAAATTTGTTTATGAAAATATTGTACAGCAGCATTCCGCACCCCTATTATTTTATTAGGGAATACAAATTTTGAGGCATAATATCTCAAGCACTCTTTTTGTGATGCGTAATCTTCTGTCAAAGAAGTGAGTAATATTACTTCAGATGTCTTTGTGTGTAGGGGATACCAGCTTATGTAGATCACTTTCTCACATGCACACGGGGAATCATTTTTCTCTAACGTTTTATTTAAGAAATGCTCCCAAGCGTTGTTATCTAAAGCATCCGGATAGATTATATTGTATATCTCATAGAATCTATTTGGCAGCTCGGGACTATTCTTAATATCATTTATATATACACCTGTCTCCGCTTTATTTAGAATAAAGTATCCACCCAGTTTGACAAAATACAACATACCAATAATGATAATTATCGGAAAGATAAAAATTATTAGCAATATGTTTTTCTTTCTTTTTGTCATTTCCTTTTCCATTAGTATATGGAATGTCTCTTACCGGCAGTATGATAAAACATATTAAAACAAGAACCAAGATAGTTTTTATAATAGATTTTATTGTTTCTGCATAGTAAAACGCTTAATTGTTAAAAAGTAACAAAAGTAACAGTTTTTTGATGTTTTCGGTTGTTACTTTTTTATCCCTCTAACTTAATATAAAATACTCTATAATAGATAAATTTAAACCCGAAAATTAATTTTTAATTAAAAATAACTCCATTTTTAATTGTTTTTTCTACAATATTCATTCCTATATGGTAAGGCAGAAACTTGTAAGAAGGATATTCCAATATCACTAAATCGCCCTGCTTGCCCACATCTATACTACCAATCTTGTCCGCTATTCCCAAAGCTGCCGCCCCGTTTATAGTGAGCGCACTAACAGCCTCTTCGGGCGAAAGCTGCATATAAATGCATGCCAAAGCAAATAACAGAGGTATGGAATTCGTAAAACTACTTCCCGGATTGAGGTCTGTGGCTAAAGCGACAGCACAGCCCGTGTCTATCATATATCGGCCTCGTGCATAATCTTCTTTCAGAGAAAATGCGGTGCATGGCAATAAGGTAGCGACAGTATTGCTATTTGCTAAATCTGCAATTCCTTTGTCTGATGCCTGTAGCAGATGGTCTGCCGATAATGCACCTAATTCTACAGCCAGTTCAGCTCCACCGAGTGTCACGATCTCGTCTGCATGTATTTTTAGTTTAAAGCCAAGATTTTTTGCTGCTGTTAAGTATCTTCGTGATTGTTGTATGTCAAATACATTCTTTTCGCAAAATATGTCGCAGCAATCTGCCAGATTCTTGTCCTTTACTAAAGGTATCACTTCCTTTATCAGGTAGTCTAAGAAAGTATCTTCTCTGCCTTTATATTCCTGAGGTGTGGCATGTGCTCCCATAAAAGTGCTTACGATATCTACAGGATGCTCTTCGTCCAGAGATTTCATTACTTCCAGTTGTTTAAGCTCTGTCTCTTTGTCCATTCCATAACCGCTCTTACCCTCTATAGTGGTTACACCCATAGCGAACATTTTGTCAAGTCTTTTGCGTCCGGCCTCTTTCAGTTCTTCAAAAGAAGCATTGCGGGTTGCTGTCATTGTATTGTGTATTCCCCCGCCCCGCTCCATGATAGACATATAGCTGTCGCCCCGCATGCGCCATGAGAATTCCTCCTCGCGATAGCCTCCAAAAACAAAATGTGTATGAGAGTCCACAAATCCGGGGAGTACAGCTTTACCTGTAGCATCAATGATTGTATGTTCGGGAAAATCTGACAGCGGAGGGCAATTTGCACTTTTGCCAACAAATGTGATTATACCTCCTGTGACAATGACTGATCCCTTTTCGATGATTGATAGGTTAGACATTTCTCTTCCCTTCTTTGCCGAAAAGCCGGAACAAGTAACTAATTGTGCTGCGTTTTTTATAATGATGTTTCCTTTTTTCATGTGTTATCCATTATTGTCATATTGAGTGTAACGAAACATCTCGACTCTATTGAGACAAAAGATTCTTCCCTTTGGTCAGAATGACAAGGAAAGTCTACTCCATCAAATGTGTTTCCAGTACCTGCTTTGTCGAAAAATCTTCAAGCCCCAGATAGTAAGCTGCCGTATCTATCAGGGCATCCATCGGAACGAGACCGATGATTTCCGCTCCTACAACAGATACTCCGTAGCGATTTGCTTCTATTCTTACTAATTCGTGAGCACGGTAGATAGCTGTTTTCGTAAAATCTGTCAGGTTCATTGATACTTGTACGATTCCTCTTTCTGTCAGTTCCACACCCATAGCCTTACAGAAGCGTAATCCACCACCTAAGAATCGCACCTTCTTTGCTATTGCGTCCGCTATCTCGAGCTTGTTGGTATTCAGGTTTACATTGTATGCTACCAACGGCATGCGTGCCCCTATAACAACACCTCCGGCTGTTGGGTGTGGCTGATCGGGTCCAAAATCGGGCTTCCATTCGGGTAGATTCATCTTTTCTTTCAGTCCTTCAAACTCTCCTTTTCGGATTGTAGCCAGATTTTCGCGATGAGGTGCTGATGCTGCTTTTTCGTAAAGGAATACCGGCAATCCATAGCGTTCAGCGACTTCCTGTCCTACTTCTTTCGAGAGATTGACGGCTTCTTCCATACTTACATTGCGGATAGGGATGAAAGGAACTACGTCGGCAGCGCCCATACGGGGATGTTGTCCTTTGTGGTGGTTAAGGTCTATTACTTGTACTGCTATGCCTATAGCTTCTATCACTGCTTTTTTTAGAGCATCGGGTTCGCCCACAACGGTTACTACCATACGGTTGTGGTCTTTGTCTGTGCTATAGTCTAACAACTTAACTCCTTCCTTGGCACGGAAAGCATTTACGATCTTTTCTACCTTCTCAAGATCGCGTCCTTCGCTAAAATTTGGTACGCATTCAACGATTTTGTTTGAGCTCATGATATTATTTTATTAAGACTTGTTACTACCTTTTTTATAGCGTGCAGATATTTTTGGAGAACCTTCGTAACTCAGGATGATAGACAGATTTTAATTTTACTTATTATCCTGCTTATTTCGTTTTATCATAATCTGCTCTTGTCTCCAAGGTAAGTGTTTCGGTATCACAATCCCATATACTTACATAATTATCTGAAAGTACGATATGTGTGTCCCATCCGGCATATTGTGCATAAAGCATCAACGTACAAATATCAGTAGGAGTAATAAAGTCACCTGTTTCAGGAGCATGAGAGTGAACAGAGACTACGGCATCTTTTCCTCCGTCAAAGTCGATAGGAATTAGATTTCTGTGAATTTCTTTTTTCTCTTTCACATTGTTTTGTTCGTCAAACGTTAGCAGATAATCGTTTCCGAAGAGCATTACTCCGGTAACCTTTGGAGCGGTTAATACATATACTCTCTTTTCTCCATTGCGGATATAGGGGATAAGATTGAAGTTTGTATTGCTATATGTCTTGAATAAGACGCTGTCTTCCTGTATTTCGGCTAAAGCTTTTTGCCGTATAGTAAACAGCTGCTTTTCATCTTCCTTGAAGTCTCGTTCCTTGAAGTCTATAGTTGCTGTTTCTACTATTTTGATATCTCCGAACGAAACGACTCCAATTACTTTTGGATTTGCGCTTCTTGAAAAGAACAAACATTTTGCAGTTCCATTATCGATATAGGAGAAATATCCACCGATGCGCTCTTTCTCTTTGAAGCTTTTTGTAAAAATATCTGTTCCATGCCATGCTGTAATTTCGAGACGGTAAAGGTATTTTCCTTCATCGGTAATTTGATCGGCTATCTTTTTTAGGTCTATATTCTGACTAAAAACATTAGCTGATAAAAGCAGAAGTATAATTGTGATAAGTTTCTTCATTAATTATTTTCTATAATATTCTTTACTAATTCATCGTCTGCAATATAGGGTATAGTAATATGATAACCATCGTTGTGAGTCTGATTAAAAGACTCGCAAGTTTCAATTGCATGTTCGTTTCGTGCCCACGAACGGCGTGCCACTCCTCCCATCACGTCCCATAACATAGATGAACGTATAATTTCGTCAATTCGTTCACTACCATCGCAAACTAATCCAAATCCTCCGTTAATAGCTTTGCTAATGCCAACGCCTCCTCCATTGTGAAGCGCAACGAGGCTCATTCCCCTTGCTGCATTTCCGGCAAAGCATTGTACAGCCATGTCTGCCATTACATTGCTGCCATCTTTTATATTTGCTGTTTCCCGAAATGGAGAATCTGTACCGCTTACATCATGATGATCGCGCCCCAACATTATCGGGCCCACTTCTCCATCTTTAACCAGTTTATTGAAACGTAAGGCAATATTCATTCTCCCCAGCGCATCTTGATATAAGATACGTGCCTGTGTACCAACCACAAGTTGATTTTTTTCAGCTTCGCGGATCCATTCGTAATTGTCTTTATCTTGTCCCCTTCGTGTAGGGTCGATGCATTCCATTGCCGCACGGTCTGTTTTGATGAGGTCTTCGTGTTTTCCGCTGAGGCAAACCCAACGGAAAGGCCCATATCCATAATCGAACAATTCGGGTCCCATAATGTCTTCCACATACGAAGGCCAGATAAAGCCATCTTTTTCGTCGACGCCATTTTTAGATATTTCTTTTATACCCGAGTCGTATATTGCTTTCATGAAAGAATTACCATAATCGAAGAAATATATGCCTTTAGCAACTAGTTTGCGGATAACTTCAAAATGACGTTTAAGAGAATCGTTTACTAGCTTGTGAAATGTTTGCCTATCTTCTTTTAATAATCTTGTCCTCTCTTCAAATGATATCCCAACAGGGCAATAGCCGCCTTCGTATACTGCATGACAGGAGGTCTGGTCTGAAAGTAGGTCTATGTGAATTTGATTTATTTCTGCATACTCCAGCAGATCAATAATATTGCCATGATAAGCTATGGAACAAGGCTTTTTATCTTTTTGGGCCTGTTTAGCCATATCAAAAGCCTCTTTTGCTTCGGATATTATATGATGTACCCATCCCTGTCTGAAACGTGTTTCGATACGAGAGAGATCTACTTCGGCTACAATAGAAACAGCACCCGCTATATCGGCAGCCTTGGGTTGTGCTCCACTCATGCCTCCCAACCCTGATGAAACAAACAGATAGCCTGCCAGGTTCTTATCTTGAGGAATGCCTAGTTTTTTCCGTCCGGCATTTAGTAATGTGTTGAATGTACCATGTACTATACCTTGTGGTCCTATATACATCCATCCTCCGGCTGTCATTTGTCCATAATTGGCAACACCCATCTGTGCAGCAATTTCCCAATCAGCCTGATTGTCGAACATGCCCACCATCATAGAATTTGTGATAATGACTCGCGGAGCATCAGGCTTCGATTTGAACAGACCAAGAGGATGTCCGGACTCAATAACTAAGGTCTGATCCCTCGTAAGTACTTCAAGGTACTTTTTTATCAATTGATATTGCATCCAGTTTTGACAAACTTGCCCTGTTTCGCCATACGTAACCAACTCGTACGGATATAATGCTATATCGAAACAAAGGTTATTATCTATCATTACTTGAAAGGCTTTTCCTTCGATACAGTTTCCTTTATATTGGTCGATAGACTTCGGGAAGATGTCTCCCTGTGGACGAAAACGGTATCCATAGATGCGCCCCCGGGTTTTAAGCTCTTTGAGAAGCTCAGGAGCTAAGGTTTCATGTAATTCGACGGGGATATATCGCAAAGCATTTTTAAGTGCAGTTATTGTCTGAGCAGCACTGAGCCTAAAGCCTCTATCGGGTGCACGGCGTATCCCTTCAACAAAAGACGGATATTCGGGTAATCTATTATCAAGTCTGATGTCCATGATGTTTGATTCTTGGTTACATCTCTCGAAGATAAGATTTATATTTTTATCCTAAAATATATTGAGTATATTTCTCAATATGTTTTACGACAAAATATCAATATCTGTAAGTTAAATAGTGAAAATCGAATAGGTCTGAATATTCTCAGCGTCTGTTAGTCTACCTGTTGTTATCAAAATGTCAGACGTATTGCTTCAAACTTTGCAGGAAGTCTGATAAATTTACATCTCTATCCAGATCCATTTTCTTTCGTAATCTGTATCTGTTTACTTCTACACCCCGTATCGATATGTTGAGCAGCGGCGCTATTTCCTTCGAGGAAAGGTTCATATTGAGGTATGCACACAATATTTTATCATTGCGTGTCAGATTAGGGAATCGTTCGTCAAGCAGTTTGAAGAAATCCTGATGTATCAGATCAAAGTTTGATTGGAATATTTCGAAGTCAGTGTCATGCTCAATATTGGTATTGATCTGACTGATTAGGCTCATCACCTTTTGTTTGATTGTACTTATTTGTTTTTCTTCATCAATGGCTTTGGATATATTTAATGCGTTTCTCTTCACATTTTCGAGCATCTCGTTTTTACGGATCACATTCAGCATATAACCATTCAGCTCTTGCGTCTTATATTTCAATTCATTTTTCAGATTCTCGTTTTGTAGCTCATATATCGCTTCATCTTTCAGCTTTGTTTCTTCTTCATAGCGTCTGGTTTGAGCAATTAGCTCCTCACCCTTCTGATGTATAATTTTCTTTTGCTTACTGATTGTTTTTTTATAGATGATAAGTATTAAAATCACTATAGCTAATGAATAAAGCAAATAAGCTAGTACCGATCTGTACCAAGGGGGGTGGACTGTAAAACTAAATGATGTAATGCTCGAAGAATCGGGGTTGCCATCAATAAATGCTTTTACCTCGAAAACATATTTACCCTCGTGAAGACCTGTGTATTCTTTAACAGTATTGGTTGAGGGGATACTCCAATCGTCATCTATTCCTTTCAGCCTAAAGCTATATAATATATCTGAGGAATGATCGTAGAAGGTTGCTGCAAAATTTATTTTTATAGAATTTAATGAGTATGGCAATGATAGTCTTTTTTCGCTGCTGCCATAGCTTAAGATACTGTCGTTTTTACTACAAGTTATTTCTCGGATGTAAGTATTTATAGTTGAGAATTTCCCATTTTTTCTTGACATGTCTATTCTTGCAAAGGCATTATCGACGGCTACAATAGCCGTTTCGGGATCGATCATGTTTATATTTTCATAGCTGTCTATCAGTTCGTTCGAAAGCCCCCAGTTGTGTATATATTCTTGGTATTTACCTTCGCTATATGCTAAAACTTTTAGATTGCGATCGGCAACAAACCAAATGTTTTTGTATTTATCTACATAGAGAAATTCATAATACTTTGGTCCTTCCAGCATCAACTCGAGTTGAGTATAATGATCGAACGAGTCTGTTATCCGGCTATATTGGAGTATTCCGTTGCGGGTACATATAACTAGATTGTTCTCTATCTTTCTGATAATAATATTGGAATCGAAAGCATTATTATTTAGCGTATAGGTCTTGTATCGGATTATTTTTTCAAAATTTTTATCGAAAGTTAGTCGGCGCATGGTACCATTAGCATTTGCCACCCAAAAATTATAGGGCTCGTCATCTTCTATAAATCCCCGGAATGAGTCTCTAAATTCGGGGATTTTATGTGAAAACATCCAACGTCCATTTTCCCTCTTCAGAATACAGAATCCCGAATAGGTAGCAACCATAAGCTTATTCTTGTCTTCGCTTAGGGCATGAGTTTCCCAAGCTCCTAGAAGGTCTATTTTGTACGTCTCTGTGGGGGTTATTACCATTATACCATTATCCCCCGAACTAAAGAGCGTATTATCTATTATGTTGGTAGACCAGATTTGCCCTTCCGAGCCTTTTATTAATTGATACCGATTATCTTTATCCAGCTTATAAAGAGCCTGGTTAGTCCCAAAATATAGTTCATTATTGTACATGGCGCTACTGTATCCTGTGCCGATCGGTGATACTGTTGCAAATAATGGCCTGATCGGAGAATTGAGACTTATATAGCTTATTCCTTTATCAAGTCCGAGCCATAAGTTTTGGTTACTATCAAAAAAACACCCTAAAACTGTATTATTCTTTAAGCCATTATTAATATTAAACTCTTCTTTGTAGAACGGATCTTTTAGGTCGAATATGATGACGCCGTTTTGGACTGATCCAATAGCGATTTTTGATCCTGATATGGCTGTGCTAAATAATTGATTCTTCTGTATGAAGCTATCAGCTATGGAGTTAATTTGTTGTATGTTGTTTTTATTTAACAGATATAAACCTTTCTTCGCCGATGTTACTAATATATCTTTATTGTATGATAATAGGCTTACAATTTTATGCCCACTCAATGGTTCGGATGCTTCCAGAAATGTTAGTTTGTTATTTGAGTTTAGATAAAAGATTCCATTAGGTGTTGCCAGATACAATGTTCCTTCATGTAAAAGAGAACAGTCTATTTTTGTATCGGAATCTATCATGCTGACATTTCCTGCCTTTTTATGGTATGTATGGATATAACGTTCACTTATAAAGTAGATCACATCTCCCCCATCTTCTATATTCCAAACTTCTCCTCCCCAATTTTTTGTTTTGTCTGATAGGGAGCGGTATGTTAGCTGACCGATTGCATTTGGTTTAAAAAGGCCAAATTCGGAACTCCCGCCAATATATATATTGTTATCAATAATTTTAATAATCCGTATCACATTATTTCTTATTGGATATGATGTCCAGTTTACTCCATCGAACTCTAACAAGCCATTTGAGTTTGCCGAATATATCCATCCTTTGTCTGATTGTGTTATCATCCAGTTCTGAAATCCGGCTTTGTACTGGCTTCGTTCATAATTCGTGATTTTACGCTGCCAGATAGACGTGGAATGTGCAGGAACAACTAGTGATATTCCAATTATTACTGAAAATATAAAAGATATTATGTGTTTATTCATCTTCCCAACGATGTGTTTATCATATGATCAATCGAGTTGCGCTACTACTAGATAAATCCTCTTATATATTTGAATTTAATTTTTATTGTTATATTTTTTTATAAAATATGGTTAACTATCGAAATTTCAAATGGGCAGTTGATATCATATGAAGTTAATGTTTTCTTCTGGATCTCTACATTTATATTCCTATTGGTATCAAATATACAAATATAATTATAAAAAATGGGTGTAAAGTTTGTTTTTGTTTTAATAGTTTGATATACAGGTGCTATATATATTATTTGTAGTAGTGAAAGTGCTATGTATTTAGCTTAAATCGATTAGAAAAAATAACCAATATATTTCTAATACTACTACTATTTTAGATTTTAAAATTGGGCAAGGAGTTATTATTTATATTATTTTCGGACGACTTGGATATACTTTTTTGATCTATGTGGAAATTATACAAATCTTATTAAATTTTATATATATCTTATATATAGATAATTATATTTTATGTGTAGTACTGATGTAGTGTTTAATTTAGTTCTTTTTTGAGTTTTTGTTGTAGTGAAAATATGTAAAAACAAAAACATCAACCCTATTTTTGTGTTAACGAATAAAAACAAGAGTTACCTATTTCTCTTACATGTTAACTTAATCCTAAATCTGATCATGGTAGAATAATTTAAGAATATCTATGTGGTAAAAGGAGAGAAGAAGATTATCCTTTATACCGTTTTCCAATTAATCTAATTACCTTATTTATAAATACCAATTCCCAGAATACATATTTTTATATATAAAACTTTATAGAGACCTAGCAAATATGAAGGATGTTTTTTCCTGAATTGTTCTCAAACAGTTTAAAATTTTCATAATCAAATGATACAGAATCGTAAATATTTAAGCCTTTTGGTTTTCAAGGGAAAAGAAGCCGCCCTTTTACTGAAAGAATAAAGAGGTTATGATTCTTATATATTTAACTCATTGTAACTAAACAAAAAACCTTATAGACATGGCTAACGAAAATCTAGTATGAAAAACATTAACCGATTGCATAAGAGTGAGAAAAACAAACAAACTTATTTCATTATATCATAAGATAAATACAATTTACCTCATTTTACTAGAGAACTTATTTACCGATAGCATAAGTCTATATATAAGACTCTAGAAAAATACGAATCATCTCACTTCAGTCAAAGAATTTATAAACAAAACAGAATTTAGTAGCATTAATCAGCAAATTGAATTCAGCAAAATTAATTAAGCATGAGAAAAATTTTGTTATTATTATTAACATTATCCTGTTACATTCAATTGTTTTCACAAGAGATTACAGGAGTAGTTTCTGACAATACAGGAGAACCGATCATCGGAGCCACTGTTGCCCTTAAGGGTAAAGCGGTTGGGTCATTGACCGATATTGACGGAAAATATTCAATCAAAGTTGACAATAGCAACGATGTGCTTGTATTTTCCTATGTAGGGTATATCCGTCAGGAAATAAAAGTCGGAAATCAAAAACAAATAAATGTTGTTCTGATCGAATCAGCAAAAGAACTTGATGAAGTTGTTGTTGTTGGATATGGTGTACAGAAGAAAGCTCTTTTAACGGGAGCAAACTCTAATATAAAAGGGGAAAAAATAACAGAGCTTAAATCGGCATCGGCAATGGAAGCGCTTCAGGGTGTAGCTCCTGGTGTTAGCATTACGCGTAACAATGGAGCTCCTGGATCGGGAACAAAGGTAACGATACGTGGGATGGGTACAATTGGAAATGCTAATCCTCTTTACATTGTTGATGGTGTATCAGTAGGAAGTATCGATTACTTAAGCCCTTCTGATATTGAGTCTATTGACGTACTCAAGGACGGGGCGTCGGCTGCCATTTATGGTTCACGTGCTGCCAATGGTGTGATCATAGTTACCACAAAAAAAGGAGAGAAGGGTGCAGCTCCTACAATTAGTTACGATGGATATTATGGTGTTCAAAATATTTACAAAAAGCTGCCAACTCTTAACGCTCAGGAATATATGTATATTTTTGATGAAGCCCGTTCAAATGAAGGTCTTCCTTTATTCGATTGGCAAAACATGATTGTAAATGGGAACAATTATCTTAATACAACCTTTGGTAATGGTGTTGGACAACAGTATGGTCAATATGTTTGGGATAAACTACAATCTGGATGGAAAGGTACTGACTGGGTTGATGAAATAACACAAAAGGATGCCCCTGTTCAGAGCCACACTATCAGTATTACAGGATCAGGGACAGATGTTCTTTACTCTGCAGGATTCTCATATTTTGATCAACAAAGTATTCTTGGAGGGAATGTTACAGATGCAGGGTACAGACGTTTTACCGGTAGGCTTAATACTGAATTTGTACTTATGAAGAATGGGAATAATCCAATGTTGACTCTTGGAGAAAATCTAACTTATACTAACACTGTAAACAGGGGTATTGGTAATGGGAATATCTATTGGAATGATATGCATGATGCTATGACTGCTACTCCTCTTATGCCGGCGCGTTGGACTGAAAATGAAAACGTACTGTCATCTACATACGGATATGGACCTGCTATGGAAGGTATTTCCAATAATCAGATAAATCCTCTAGCTCGCATGTTTTTCCGTCATAATTATGGTTACGGAAGCGGTAATACAATTGTAGGGAATGTTTATGCTGTTTTTGAACCTATTAGTAAATTGAAAATAAGATCTTCACTTGGAGTTAATTCATGGTTTGGTAAGAGCCGTTCATATACACCTACGTATCATTTAGGAAAACTTCATGAGAGCAATGTTGAAGGTGCAAGACAAGAGATGAATATGGGAGCCGTTTTGACATGGACAAATACAGCTTCATACGAAATTAAAATAGATGAGCATAAGGTTTCGGGATTAGTAGGTACAGAATTAGTGGATAATATGACAAATGAAGTACTTGGAGGTTCCAGAAATGGTTCTAAATATTCAGATCTATCAAAATATCCATATTTGGATAGAACGAAACCTGCAACAAGTATTTCGGACATGAGTTTATGGGGTGCCGATTGGTCTGCCGGAGGCGGAGGATTGATGTCTTATATGGCACGATTGACATACAACTTCAAAGAAAAATACATGGTCGATTTCACATTCCGTGCCGACGGGTCTTCTAACTTTGCAAAAGGTAACCGTTGGGGATATTTTCCATCTATTTCGGCCGGTTGGAACTTTTCAGAAGAAAGCTTCATGCAACCAACATCTACATGGCTTACTTATGGTAAGTTAAGAGCTAGCTGGGGACAAAACGGAAATCAAAGTATACCGAATTTTGTATATACTTCGAATATTGCATATAACAATCAAGGTTACTTCTTTGGACCGAATAAAGAAATACCTGATGTTGCTGCAGTTCCAGCAAATGTTCCAAATCCGGATGTAAAATGGGAGACTTCAGAACAACTGAATATTGGATTGGATGCTAAATTTTTAAATTCCAGACTAGGGTTAACTTTCGACTATTATGTAAAGACTACTAAAGATTGGCTTGTAAGAGCCCCTATTTTAGGTACATATGGTGCCGGAGCTCCTTACATTAATGGTGGTGATGTGGAAAATAAAGGATTTGAGATTGCAGTGACATGGGAAGATTCTTTTAATGACTTCAAGTATGGTGTTACAGCAAGTGGTGCTTATAATAAAAACAAAGTTACCCGTTTGGCTAATGCTGAAGGTGTTATTCTGGGAGCTAGTGATATATTATCTCAAGGAACTTCTTATGTCTCACGTGTGGAAGTTGGACATCCGATAGGATATTTTTACGGATATAAGACCGCCGGAATTTTCCAAAATCAACAAGAAGTAGATGCATACGTAGATAAAGATGGTAAGCCAATAGTGATTGGTAGCGAATCCGGTATAGCTCGTAAGCCTGGAGATGTACGCTTTGTAGACCAAAATGGAGATGGTGTAATTGATGAAAAAGATAAAGTTATGTTGGGTAAGCCTTCTCCGGATTTTGAACTAGGATTACAACTGAATGCAGAGTATAAAGGCTTTTACCTAAATACTACATTGACAGGTAAGTTGGGTTTACAGGTAATGCAATCATATCGTTCGTTTGCCGATATCTTGACTCAAAATTATACTACTCAAATCTTTAATCGTTGGCATGGGGAAGGTACATCTAACAAATTGCCTCGTTTGACTTACACATCAAACGCTAATACCAACTTAATTTCAGATATATATATGCACGATGCAGATTATGTAAGAGTAAGCAATTTAACTTTTGGATATCATTTTGATAAGCTATTGAAAAAATCCAAAATTATAAAAAGAGCTTCTGTTTATGTAGCTGTAAACAATCTATACACATTTACCAAATATGATGGTATGGATCCGGAAAGAGGATGGATGGGTAATGATACACAAGAAAACGGCCAATATGTATATGGATGGGCATCCGGTATAGATTTGGGCTTGTTCCCTCTTCCTCGCACGGTAATGTTTGGTATTAATATAACTTTATAATTATTGAATATGAAAAAAATATTATATCTAATATACGCATTGTTGCCGGCTTTTATAATAAGCTGTGAGAGTCAGTTAGATACAGAAAATCTATATAATAAAGACTTAAATACTTTTTATAAAACTCCTACGGATATACAAGAGGCTATGAATGGTGTTTATAGTTCACTTTTTGTAGATGGGATTTTCAGTGAAGAACATTGTGCTGCAAACCTTCTTGATGACGCCATGTTAGGTGGTGGTGGTCCGGATGATGTGGGCGCGAAGAATGTTGATAAATTTCTTGATCCTACAGAAGATACTTACAAATCTCTTTGGGTAGAGACATATAACGGGGTTTACAGAGCGAATGCTATTATAGAGGCTGTGCAAAAGAATGATTTTTCGGCTTATTTTAAAACAAAAGAAGAAGCCCAAACATTCTTGAATAATACTTTGGGAGAAGCTTATTTTATGAGAGGTTTCTTAATGTTCCGTGCTGCCAGATTTTTTGGAGGTATCCCATTAATTCCGACTACAGAATCTGATCGAAAAGTTCCACGTTCGTCATTCACAGAAACTTTTTCATTTATTACTGGTGACTTTTTGAAAGCCATAGAATATTTACCGAAAGTTAAAGGAACGGATATTTCTTTAGATGATTACGGACACGCTAATATCTGGGTTGCTAAAGCTTATTTAGCCCGTACCTATCTTTTCTATACCGGTTATATGACCAATATAGAGGGCACTGCGACTAATGAAGTTCCTCTAGCCGAAGGAAGTCTTACAAAAGCTCAAGTGATAAAAGAGATTGAGGATGTGAGAGATAATAGTGGTTATGAATTAACGCCTAATTATAGAAACTTGTGGCCGTATGCTTATGTAAATGAAAATGCAAAGAATTTTGATGCAAGTTATGATCCGGCAAAACCCCCATTGCCTTGGGCTGAAAAGCTGGGTTTAAAATGGGTTGGCCAAGATGGTCCAAAATCAACAATAGGTACAGGAAACAAAGAAGTTATGTTTGCTTTACGCTATGGTTTGGGAGATTGGAGCTATGGACAAAAATATAATAACCGAATCCCTCTATTTTTTGGAATTCGCAGCAACTCAATGGTACCATTCGGTGAAGGATGGGGATGGGGAACAGTTCACACTGCATTTTATAATTCATGGTCTGATACTGATATAAGAAAAGAAGCTTCAGTTATCAATCTAAATAAACCAAATGCTGATGAAGGTACTACCGGATGGGCTGCAGGAAAAGGTGATGACGAAACTGGATTGGTAAACAGAAAGTATATAACTCTTCAGCACAATGGACCGGATGGAGTAAAAGGATTATTTTACTACCTATATAATATGAAAAATGGTGATCCAATGCAATTATGGGCTGCTCAAGACTTTTTCTATCTAAGATTTTCAGATATTTATTTGATGCATTCAGAACTAACTGAAACAGCTGATGGAATTAATGCAGTTCGTGCACGTGTTGGTTTACCTGCTGTTGCATACTCTTTGGATGCTCTTAAAAACGAACGTAAATGTGAGTTTGCTTTTGAAGGAATCCGTTGGTTTGACTTAGTTCGCTGGGGTGACGTGGCAAAAACAGATAAAAATTACTTCGGTACTGAAATTGACATAAAGAATTCAGGAGTTCCTGCTAAATATAAAGTTTCATATCGTCCTGAAACTAAAGGTCTGGTTGCTATTCCTGAGTCTGAAATTCGCTTGTCTAATGGGGTTTATACACAAAATCCTGGATGGTGATTTTTAATACAATTTAAAAAGAGATGAATATGAACATGAATATTTTTAAAATGATAAAATCAGCTTCTATAGTTTTTTTGTTGATTTTTATATCTGCTTGTTCTCCAATTGAAGATAGAGACGAATTATCTAATAGTTTTTCTCCTGATAATATAGTTTTGGAGACAACACAAGCTACTCCCGGAAGTAATAAGGTTTCTATAAAAATGAAAACTCCAGGGGTTACCGGATATTGGGACTATATACTCGATCAAAAATTTACAGATGAGATTAAGGATATTATATTTCCTTTCACTGGTGAGCATACATTGACATACAATGTAACTACTCCTTATATATCTTCTGGAATTGATAATCCGGAGTATATTCGAAAAACTATAAAAATAAATATCACACAACTAGATACACCTCTACCTGCTGCTTATTATGCATTGGTTGGAGAAGATTTGGGTGGAAAAACATGGGTTTTTGATGGAAAAGGTGGTGACGAAAGAGTTTGGTGGGCAATGACAGATCCTGCTAATTCTGGTGCAGTTTGGTGGAATGCGGGTGGTACATGTTGTCCTCCATCTGATGCCGGTGGGCATATGACATTCGATGTTACAGGAGGGCTTAACTTTGCTGCTTATGCATCGCCTACTGCAAGTGCTCAAAAAGGATCATATACCTTCAATGCTGATTTTTCGAAGTTATATATCAAAGGTGAAACTAATATCTTAGGTTCTGTTGATAGCGCAGGCAATAATAAAGAATTCCAGATACTTGAACTTACCAGCTCTAAAATGAAACTATGGGTTCCAAATGCATCTGGAGGAACTGGTTGGATATGGGTCTTTAAACCACAAGAGAACAAATAAGTCTCAGACTTTTAAGATAAGAGTGGAATGAGAATAAGTTGATAGAAGCCTGTTTTCGGGTATAGCTTGAAAGCAGGCTTCTTATTCTTTATATATTCTAACTCTGAGATCTTCCTATTTTTTTAGAAAAAGCGAATAATGATGATAAGATATTATATTACACTACTAGCAATAATACCCATATTTCTTTTTGCTTGTGGAGATTCAGAGAAAGATCCCACACCGGTTACTGTGTTTGATATAACATTTGAGCCGGCTCAATTGACTTTTACAAGCGATGTTGGAGAGAAAGAAATAGTAATACAATCAAACAGGTACTATACAATTTCGTCGAACCAATCGTGGTGTACAATCACACCTACGGTAGGCTATGCCGATGAAACTACAACTATAAAAGTAAATGTAACGACCAATAACACAACATCAGAACGTACAGCTACCTTAACCTTTAGTAGAGGTGCTGACAAAAAAGAATACATCATCAAGCAAGAGGCAGGAAAAGAGGTCAACTATGTTCCTTCGGGATACACCCTTGTTTGGCAAGATGAATTTAATGACCCAAGAACAAATGAAGGAAAAGCAGTATTACCCAATTCAACCGAATGGTTTTATGAAACGGCTGCTCCGGGTTGGGTAAACAATGAGTTGCAAACTTATATTGCAGGCCATAGAGGAACAGATACCTGTGCCATGATATACGATGGTTCACTGAAAATAATTGCTAAAAAGATTGGAAAAGAGATATTATCTGCTCGTGTGAATACAAATAAAAGCTGGCAGTATGGCTATTTTGAAGCACGGCTGAAGCTTCCCGGAGGAAAAGGCACTTGGCCTGCTTTCTGGATGATGCCAAAAAATTTCACGGCTTGGCCCGATGATGGCGAAATTGATATTATGGAATATGTAGGTTATCAAAAAGATGTGACACACTCTGCGATTCATACTAAATCTTATAACCATAGTATAAATACCCAAAAAGAGGCAGAAAAAGCGGTTGCGGATCTTGAGACTGAGTTTCACGTATATGCCCTTGAATGGACGGCAGATAAAATAACGACATATATAGATGGTAAAGTTGTTTTTACTTTTGAAAATGATAAAAAAGGAAACAAAGATACCTGGCCGTTTAATGCTCCGTTTTACCTCAAGCTAAACCTTGCATGGGGAGGCAACTGGGGAGGAGCTCAGGGTGTTGACGAATCAGCTTTGCCGGCTACTTATGAGATTGATTATGTAAGAGTATATCAAAAAGAATAAAATATATGATAATTAAAAAATTAGGATTATTAGGTATATCCGTATTGTTTGGTTTGTATTCAACATGTTTGGCTCAAGACGATGTAGAGAAGCGTATTGAAAACCTTATTTCAAAAATGACCCTTGAAGAAAAAATAGGGCAAATGAATCAGGTTAGCTTCTTCGCTGTAGACGATAAGGCTATCGCTCAATATAGCGAAGATGATATGAATACCTTCCTCGAAAGGATGGGCATTGCCGGTGGTCAGGGGCAGAAAAAGCCTTCGCAAATGACCAAGGCTGAAAAGGTTGCTCTCATCCGCCAAGCTGCGGCACAGATGTTAGATAATAGCATCATTCAGCCAGTTAAGGCGGGTGGAATAGGTTCCTTGCTGAATGTTACCGATCCGGAAATGGTTAACAAGCTTCAGAAAGAAGCGATGGAAAACAGCCGATTGGGTATTCCTCTGATTATAGGACGTGATGTAATTCACGGATTTAAAACAATATTTCCAATTCCATTGGGGCAGGCAGCTTCTTTCAGTCCGCAAATAGTGGAAGAGGGGGCACGTGTTGCTGCCGTAGAAGCTCGTTCTACAGGAGTGACATGGACATTTGCTCCGATGCTTGATATATCTCGTGATGCACGTTGGGGACGTATAGCCGAAAGTTTGGGTGAAGACCCATATCTGGCAGGTGTGCTTGGGGCTGCTATGGTAAAGGGATTTCAGGGAAATGGAAATCTCAATGATCCTAATTCTGTGGCTGCATGTGTAAAGCATTTTGTGGGATATGGCGCAGCCGAAGGCGGACGTGACTATAACAGTACAAATATACCTCCGATTTTGTTGCATAATGTATATCTGTCTCCATTCCAACAGGCAATTAAGGCAGGTGCTGCAACACTTATGACTTCATTCAACGATAATGATGGTATTCCTGCTTCGGGGAATAGCTATATACTGAAAAAGATTTTGCGTGACGAATGGAAGTTTGATGGGTTTGTGGTTTCCGATTGGGCCTCCATGACGGAGATGATCGCTCACGGATTTGCTAAGGATGGCAAGCAGGTAGCTGAAATATCAGCCAATGCGGGTTTGGATATGGAAATGGTTAGTGGTTCATATGTTCAGTATCTGCCGCAATTGGTAAAAGAAGGAAAAGTTTCGGTAGAAACGATAGATAATGCGGTGCGTAATATACTCCGTATCAAATTCCGGATGGGGCTGTTCGAAAATCCTTATGTAGATACCAAAAAGGAATCTGTCTTATATGCTGATGCACATCTAAAAGCTGCAAGACAGGCTGCTATAGAGTCTGCTATTTTGTTGAAGAATGATAATAATACATTACCATTGTCACGAGGCAAAAAGGTGGCTATTATAGGGCCGATGGCAGATGCGCCACACGATCAGATGGGAACATGGGTTTTTGATGGTGATAAGAATTACACGGTAACTCCTCTTGCTGCACTGAAAGGCGAATATAAAGATGTTAATTATGTATACGAGCAAGGATTAGCATATTCCCGTGATAAGAGTACTGCTAATTTTGAGAAGGCAAAACAAGCTGCTGCTTCGGCAGATGTGGCTGTAGTTTTCTTGGGAGAAGAAGCCATCCTTTCAGGTGAAGCACACTCTTTGTCCAATATTAATCTGATAGGATTACAATCAGATTTGCTGAAGGCGGTAAAAAGTGCAGGAAAACCTGTAGTATTAATCATTATGGCAGGTCGTCCGCTAACAATAGAGCGGGATCTTCCGTATGCTGATGCGGTATTATTTAGCTTCCATCCCGGAACAATGGGAGGGCCTGCTATTCTCGATCTATTATTCGGGAAAGCCAATCCAAGTGGAAAGCTTCCTGCAACGTTTGTACGTGAGGTGGGACAGATACCGATGTATTACAACCATAATAATACGGGGCGTCCGGCTCCTGAGAAGGTGATGACACTTGATGATATTGCACTCGAAGCAGGGCAGACCTCTCTAGGTAATACATCCTTTTACTTAGATTCGGGTAAAGATCCGCTATTTCCTTTCGGATATGGACTTTCTTATACGACATTCGAATATTCAAATATAACGCTCTCCGCTTCAACTGTTCCTATGAATGGTACACTGACAGTAAAAGCAACTCTTAAAAATACAGGAAGTGTAGATGGAACAGAAGTTGCCCAATTGTATGTACAGGATATTGTAGGCTCGGTTGTACGCCCTGTGAAAGAATTGAAAGGCTTTCAACGAGTAGCACTGAAAGCAGGAGAAGCAAAGACAATTGAATTTAAACTTACAACAGATGATTTAGCATTCTACGGTCGAAATTTAGTAAAGAAGGCTGAAAAAGGTGATTTTAATGTTTGGGTAGGCGGTCATAGCAACGCTACCCTAAAGGGTACTTTCTCTGTGACAGAATAAAGTACAACAAGAGGCTGTCTTATATAAGAATAGTTACTGATTTTTAAGACAGCCTCTTCTTATGTCAAAACGCAATTATAATATAAAAACTATGAGAAAATTATTTTACTTATTGCCCTTGCTTATAATCTTTCTATCCTGTCAATCGAAGATGGAAGAGAAACAATCTTCCGATCGTTTCATCCGTGTAGAGGGACCTAATTTGATAAAGCCCGATGGTAAAAAATTTCTTATTCAAGGGATCAATTTGGGTAACTGGCTCAATCCCGAAGGATATATGTTTTTCTTTCAGGATGCAAGCTCGTATCGCCTGATCACTGAGGCTTTTTGTGAAATGGTAGGGCCTGATTTTACAAATTGGTTTTGGAATGAGTTTAAAAAGAATTATATAACCGAAGAAGATATAAAATATATCAAACAAACCGGTATGAATTCAGTGAGGATACCGTTTCATTATAAACTCTTTACGAATGAGGATTATATGGGACAGGCTTCTGATCATGACGGTTTTGGAATGATAGATCAGGTAGTAGAGTGGTGCCGTCAAGAAGGTTTGTATGTTATACTGGATATGCATGATGCTCCGGGGGGGCAAACAGGTGATAATATTGATGATAGCTACGGGTATCCTTGGCTGATGGAAAGTGAGCCGAGCAAAGAATTGTTTTGTAATATATGGAAAAAAGTAGCAGAGCATTATGCGAATGACACGATTATACAGGGTTATGATCTGCTGAATGAGCCCATAGCACATTATTTTCTAGAAGAATATGCTCATCTGAATGATTCGTTAGAGCCGCTATACAAAAGATGTGTAGATACTATCCGCATGGTAGATAAGAATCATATTGTGTTGCTTGGCGGAGCACAGTGGAATGGAAACTTCAAGGTGTTTAAAGACTCTAAATTTGATGATAAACTGATGTATACCTGCCATCGCTATTGGTGCGACACATTACAGTCTAATATTCAGGATTTTGTACAGTTTAGAGACAGTGTTAATTTACCGATATATATGGGTGAAACGGGCGAAAATACAGATCAATGGATTGCCGGATGGACACGCCTGATGGAGCGTAACAATATAGGATGGCATTACTGGCCATATAAGAAAATGGTTCCTAATAGCTGTATGGTAACGATACCTAAACCCGAAAATTGGGATTTGATAGTTGAGTACACCAAGCAAGACAGAGGAAATTTTGCAAAAATACGAGCAGCAAGACCCAACCAAGAGGTTGTTAAAAAAGCGATGACTGATTTGCTGGAAAATATGAAATTTAAACATTGCACCAAGAACGCAGGATACATTTCCGCATTGGGTATGAAGCCCTGATGTTGAAGCTGAAAATATAATCTCCTCGCTTAGTGATTAAGCATTTATTGTAAATAGAGATTGGGAAAGGGATTACGTTATAGTAGTGTTAGTAATCCCTTTCATTTTTATTTCTCGTCTTTTTGTTCTTTTTTATACTCCATCGACATGGCAATGGTACTATACAAAGTAAGTATAGCGGCAATAAGTATGGTGACTACCCATCCTGTAATATTTACAAACATCAGATAGGCAGATACACACATCAGTAGTGCTGCAAACACCATTATATTGAAGAGTCGCTTTCCGCGAATGCTCTTTCCCGGATAAGGCGTTGTGAAGGTAATAGCTGTATACCCCACAGCTCCGGCTATCAGTATATATTTGGCTATTTCGGGCTGAAAATAATAAATAATTGCAGCTAAGAGAATTAGGATAGCTGATACTTGAAACAGGATGTTTTTAAGCTTAGGATTTTGCTTCATTACAAAGTTAGATATGTTATTCTACCACAAAGACATCTTCATCGTCTTTTTTAAGCAGGTAGTTTTCGCGTGCAAATTTTTCGATCTGGTCTTTATCTGATTCCAGCAACTTCAATTTTTCCTTATCTTGTTCCGTTTTTTCACGGTAATAATCTATCTGGCTATTCAACTCCATTATTTTTGCATCGTATCCAAAGCGAGCAAATATATTACTGTCGCTGATGAAGAATGCAAAAAATATGATTACCAGCATAATAAGTAATTGTACTTTTGTATATCTGGTAATAAGATAGTTGAATATAGATTTGAAAATCTTCATAAAAACTAAAAACAATTAAGATAATCCGGATGTACTATACTCCGTCTACAAAGATATATATTTGTAGTTATAAATAAATGAAATAAGGTTAAAAGATATTCTTTATGGATATCGGCTTATCAATATAGCAGGATGGCAAAAGAAGATAATATAGTCAGAAAATACAAGAATTATCTATTGTTGGAGAAATCATTATCGCCCAACTCCATTGATGCATATATGACTGATTTGGCTAAACTATCGGGGTTTTTGCAAAATGAGAATCTGAAAGTAGAAGATGTTACGCTCGATAATCTGCAACAGTTTGTAGCCCAATTGTATGATATCGGTATAAATGCACGTTCTGTAGCAAGGATAATCTCAGGAATAAAGTCTTTTTATGATTTCTTAGTGTTGGATGGCTATATGCAAAACGATCCGACCGAATTACTCGATAGTCCGAAGATCGGATTGAAGTTGCCAACCGTACTTGCTCTCGACGAAATAGAAAAATTAATGTCGGTAATCGATCTGTCAACAAAAGAAGGACAACGCAATCGTGCAATCTTAGAAACCCTTTATAGTTGTGGTTTGCGTATATCAGAACTTACTACACTCAAATTCTCCGATCTGTTTTTTGATGAAGGTTTTATCAAAGTGCAAGGTAAGGGGAGTAAGCAGCGTCTTGTCCCTATATCGCATACGGCAATCAACGAAATAGAAAAATATTTGATATACCGCAAGGAAATAAATGTAAAGAAAGGTTCGGAGGATGCCCTCTTTCTGAGCAACAGAGGTACTGCGATATCCCGTATTATGGTCTTTCATTTTATTAAAGAATACGCTATACAGGCCGGTATAAAGAAAACGATCAGTCCGCATACATTCCGCCATTCGTTTGCGACACACTTGCTTGAAGGTGGTGCAAATATCAGAGCCATTCAATTGATGCTCGGACACGAAAAGATCACCACTACTGAGATTTACACGCATATGGACAGAGAGTATCTGCGTCAGGAGATCATAGAACATCACCCACGTAATAGGCGATAGTGACTTATATAAAATAGGCTGTCCTAAACGTAATTTCTACGTTTAGGACAGCCTATTCTATTCTTTCTGTTCTTTTAATCGTGCTGTGTAATTCCTTTCCAATTATCGGTTCTGAAAGGTGCGGCAGGCAATCCTTCTTGATTAAACAGATTCACATCAGGATTATTTGCCCAAGAATAACGTACAGCCACAGGGTTAGCTATCTTCTCTGAGTAAACCACTACTTTATCTCCGTCGATATAAGCCTTTGCCCATTCAAATTTTTGGTCTGCTCCTGCAATGGCAAAACCTTCAACGTATCCGTACTTATTCTTTACACATAGCCCTTTGCCTGTGTTGTTGTACGAAATGATTGCTTTATTACCTTCAATATTCATTTCCTTAAAGGTAGGGCCTGAATATACGATATCCTTCTTGCCATAATCTTTATTGAGTGCGATAAGAGCAAGGCGAAGACCAACATCCTGTTTGTTGCGAGGGTGAATATCGTCTGCATCGCCTATATCTGTAATCACAGCTTCACCTGTTTGAGGAAGAGAGAGTGTCATTGTTTGGGCTTCACGCAATTCTGCCCATTCGCTATTCACCGGCTTGTCGTCCTTTGCCGTATAACTGGCCAGCTGTACCCAGTAGAATGGGAATTCGTAGCCCCATTTTGTACGCCAGTTGTTTATCATTGTGGGAAATAGGGTACGGTAATTGTAAGCCTGCGATGCATTATTTTCTCCCTGATACCAAATAGCTCCTTTGATCGCCAATCCGGTTATAGGGTTTATCATACCGTTGTATAGCAGCGAGTAATACATATTAGGAGAAATATCGATAAACTTATACATTTTGTTGGTTACGGCTTCTTTGTATTGCCATTCTCCGGCCAAAGGGTATTGCTTCCCTTGCACTTGCAGATACATTTGTTCTGCTTTTCCATATATGCCGCCGCCGCCGCCGTTATCGGTGATTTTTACTACAATGGTATTGTTTCCACTTTTCAGTACATTTTCCGGTATCTTGTAGCTCCTCTTCACTCCGTAACCTTCTGTTTCTCCAATTTTTATACCGTTTATCCATACAATGTCATTATCGTCTATCACGCTTAAATCTATTGTTGCAGCTTTCCCTTCACTTTCTTTTGGTAGCGAAATGTTATATTTGAACCATATAATACCATCAACATTGCCAATCACATTTTCCCACATTTGTGGCAATTGCATCTTGTTCCACGCTGAGGTGTTGAATGAAGGTTCGTACCATTTTTCACTGATGCTCGGATCGTTATTCAGTGCATTCAGATATTTGGCTTTGTTTTCTTCATTGGTTTTGGCAAACTCATCAAAGTTGTCAACCTTAAAATCTTTGTATCTTTCTCTGAATTTCTCGGGAAGGCTGTTAAATGCATCGCTGCTTGTCCATGTTTCTATATCTGTACCTCCCCACGAGGAGTTGATAATGCCTACAGGGATATTTAATTCTTTATTTAATTTGCGAGCAAAAAAGTATGCAACGGCAGAGAATTCTGATACGGTTTGAGGAGAACATACCTGCCATGTTCCGCTTAAATTGTCTTTGGGTTTCATGCTGATATCTTTCACTACGTTGAATGCACGTATCTGAGGGTAATTGGCATCCTTTATTTCCTGCTCATAGTTATAGACTGATCCCCATCCGTGTACAGCCATTTCCATGTTCGATTGTCCCGAGCATAGCCATACTTCACCGATGAGGATATCATTTAATGTGATGCTATTCTTTTTTCCTTTTACTTCCATTGTATAAGGACCACCATACGATACAGGATTGAGTGTTGCAATCCAAGCTCCATTCTTATCGGCCTTTACTTTTTTTATTTGGTTCAGAAAGTGTACTTCTACAGCTTCATTCTTGTCAGCCCAACCCCATATTTTGATAGGTTTGTCACGCTGAAGAACCATGTTGTTGGAGAAGATGTTAGCTAGTTTTACTTCTGCGTGAAGTGCTGAAGTAAAGCACAAAAGGCAGAAAAAGGGTAAGAGTAATGTTCTTTTTGTCATGGTATTAAATATTTTTTGTAAAAATAAACATTAAAAATTTATTTTTAAAGCAAATGAGAAACAAGTATTTTTCTCTTGCCTTATTAAGGCTCACAGGGATTCATTATCAGTGAAACAAAAAAAGTTTATCTTTGTTATAATATTCGGATCCCAACTAAAAAACAACATAAAATTCATATGAATTACTTTAATTATAAAAGACGTCTGTCATCCGAAACCAGAATAGGGAATACTCCACTGGGCGGAAATAACCCTATCAGGGTGCAGTCGATGACAAACACCAATACGAACGATACAGAAGCAAGTGCCGAACAGGTAATAAGAATAGTAGAAGCCGGAGCCGACTATGTGCGCCTGACCGCACAGGGAGTTCGTGAAGCCGATAATCTGAAAAATATAAAAGAAGTGGTGCGTGGGCGAGGATATAATACTCCGCTCATTGCCGATATACACTTCAACCCTCGTGCAGCCGAGGCCGCAGCTAAGGTTGTAGAAAAAGTACGTATCAATCCGGGAAACTTTGTAGACAGGGTAAAAACGTTCGAAACCTTTGAATATACTGACGAAGAATATGCTCAGGAAATAGAAAAAATACGAGCTAAACTCGTTCCCCTACTCGATATCTGTAAAGAACACAAGACGGCTATCCGTATCGGGGTAAATCACGGTTCTCTCTCCGATCGTATTATGAGCCGCTATGGTGATACACCTGAAGGAATGGTAGAATCCTGTATGGAATTTTTACATATCTGTCTCGAAGAAGGATTTAAGGATATTGCCATTTCGATGAAGACATCAAACACGGTGGTTATGTCAAAGGCTGTACGTCTGCTGATTGCCCGTATGGAAAAAGAAGGGCTTAATTTTCCTCTGCATTTGGGTGTAACCGAAGCCGGAGACGGTGAAGACGGGCGCATCAAGTCAGCGGTTGGTATAGGTTCACTCCTATCGGATGGAATCGGAGACACGATTCGTGTGTCGTTGAGTGAAGATCCAGAATATGAAGTGCCGGTTGCCCGTAAGCTGATAGCATACATTAAGCAAAAAGAAAATCATCCTGAAATAGTAGCCACAGCAAGTGATAAGTTCTCTCCTTTTTCTACTGACAGACGTGAGACGTATGTAGTAGGAAATATAGGAGGTGATAGTGTTCCTGTTGTCATTTCAGATCGTTCGCAAGGTAATTTTGAGTTAAATAGTCATTTCTTGCCCGACTATTTATATGTAGGCAAGGAACTTCCTGCTGCTGCACCTCGGGCAATTCCTTCTATTATAGACGTTGAGGGCTGGAAAGGTGAAAAAAATACTTATCCGTTGTTTGATAAATCGAATTGGGATAAAATCAATAAAACAGATTCGGCTATCAAATTCCTCCGCTTGTCTTATCCTGAGTTGGATAAAGATATTTTAGCGTTGTTGAAGAATGATAAGTCTATCGTTGTCATTGTTTCTACTGATCATATTAACGGAGTAGGCGAACAGCGGGCTTTTATTCATACATTGATGAATAATGATTGCGATACGCCTGTTGTCTTCAATCGCCACTATACAGAAAATGAGTCGGAAGATATTCAGATAAAAGCCGCAGCAGACTTCGGAACATTGTATCTCGATGGATTTGGGAACGGTATTATGTTGCAGAACGAAGGTACAATTCCTCTAAAGAATATTGATGCTTATATGTTTGGTATTTTGCAGGCATCACGAGTGCGTACAAGCAAAACTGAATATATTTCGTGTCCGAGCTGCGGACGTACCTTATTTGATCTACAGACAACTGTTGCATTGGTAAAGGGGGCAACTTCGCACCTGAAACATCTTAAAATTGGTGTGATGGGATGTATTGTCAATGGTCCCGGAGAAATGGCTGATGCCGACTATGGCTATGTAGGCGCAGAGAAAGGAAAAATTTCTCTTTACAAAAAGAAGAACCTTATAGAGAAAAATATTTCTTCGGCCGAAGCTGTAGAACGTCTTGTTCAGCTTATAAAAGAGAATGGTGATTGGGTAGAGCCCGAAAACTAAAAAAACATTGAACATATGGAATGTGATGCCTATTGTTTTGTCTGGTTGAACAGAATAATATATTAATAAAAATCACATTCCATATACCTAAATTCTTTCCCTATATTCAGTTGGGGTAACTGCTTTGATTTTCTTAAAGACCCGGTTATAATAGGGGATATCTTTGAATCCCGAAGCGAAACATATTTCGGCAATTGCCATATTTGTTTTTGTTAGCATTTGGCACGAAGACTCGATGCGGTATTCTGCCAGGTATGAAAAAAATGTTTTCCCTGTCATTTTTTTAAAGAAAATACAAAAAGAAGATTTATCAAGCTGCACCAATTGAGCCATTTCTTCCAATGTTATGGTATTCTGATAATTATTCATTACATAAAGCAATATTTTTTGCATCCTCTTTGTTTTCTTGTCTTCAACTATGGGTCTGCCTACTGCACTCGTATTTTCTACAGATGAGATTATTGATAACAGTTTGATGAAAGAAGACAGTCGGTCTATTGTTGTCTCTTTTGCCATTTGTAGTAAAATGCTCTGCAATCGAACTAATGTCTCCCCCTTGAAAGAAAGGGCTTCAGTATTTTTTTGATTTTTTTTTATATAGGTCTCCAGTTCAGGAAAAGCAGAAGAACATTTCTCCAATAACTGTTCGGAGAACGTGACGGTTATGTTTTCTATTTCTCCGTTTTTATCAGCATCTAATTCGTCGAATGACCAGCAATGAGGGATATTCGGTGGTATCAGTATGATTTCATTTCTTGAAAATGGCTCTATAGTATCCCCTATAATGCGTGTTCCACTCCCAACTATAACATAAGAGAGTTCCCATGTTTTTTGTTGGTGAAGTGTTATTTGTTCATTCCATTTGATTTTTACATGGTCAAAATGAAATGAATATTCACGTTGTGCAGGTATATGAGCATATTTTACTTTTTTGAGCATTTTTAATGTATTCGGTTTGAAAAAGGCAAATATAAGACAAGTATAATAAAATATAAAACAATTGAGTATGTTGTTTTTGGTATATTTTTGTTGCCTATAATAGAATTTTAATTTGTAAAGGTAAATGAAAGAAGCAATAGATATTAAAAGCTCCAAGCCCCATTATGAAATACTTGATGGCTTAAGAGGCGTTGCTGCGTTGTTAGTGGTTTTGTTTCATGTTTTTGAGATTCATTCACATGGCGACCATAGTAAACAAATTATCAATCATGGTTATTTAGCGGTCGATTTCTTTTTCCTGCTCTCGGGTTTTGTCCTTGGGTATGCATATGACGATCGCTGGGGCAAAATGACATTGAAAGATTTCTTTAAGCGTCGTATTATTCGTCTGCAGCCTATGATTATTATAGGGTCTATTATTGGAGCATTATTGTTTTATTTTCAGGATTCACCGGCATTAGGATGGGGTGGAATAAACGAAGTTCCGGTTTGGAAGATGTTGTTAGTGATGCTGATTGGTTTCACCCTAATACCAGTAGGAAAAGGTTTGGATATAAGAGGTTGGAATGAAATGCATCCGCTCAATGGACCGGCATGGTCTCTCTTCTTCGAATATATCGCTAATATTGTTTATGCGCTTGTTTTACGTCGGGTATCAAAAATTGTACTCGCTATTTTAGTCGTGGTTGCTGCCGGATTTACCATTCACTACGCCTTAACCAATCCCAATGGAGATATTATAGGAGGATGGTCTATCGATGATTCTACTCAATTGAAAATCGGGTTTATTCGTTTGGCATTCCCTTTCTTAGCAGGGCTTCTGCTGGCCAGAATGGGTAAACTTCGTTATACGAAAAATGCTTTTCTATCTGCGGCTTTATTGTTGGTTGTTTTGCTTTCCGTGCCACGGCTAGGCGATGCGGATAGTCTTTGGCTAAACGGGCTATACGAATGTTTCTGTCTCATTATTATGTTTCCTTTTATAATTTGGCTAGGAGCAGGAGGCAAAGTGCAAGGATATAAGGCTTCTAAAGTATGCAAATTCCTCGGTGATATCTCATATCCGATTTATATTACTCATTTCCCTATTGCATATGTATACATGGCATGGGTAACAAATAATAATCTAACTTTAGAACAGTCATGGCATTATAGTTTACTTGTTGTAATAGCTGCTGTTGCTACAGCATATCTTGCTATGAGGTTTTATGATCTGCCTATTCGGGAGTGGTTGCGCAAGAAGTTTTTGTAATAATTTCAAAATAAGTATCATGCTTCGTAAAGCAATTAAACAATAGCCAATAGGCATGTTTAATTGCTTTATCTTTATCTAAGACTTGCAGTTCGAACAAATTATGCTCTGAAAGCATCGTTATTAATTCGTTTAAATCTGAAGAAATAACTATATTTGCGCCAATAAAAAATTGCAAGATATTCGGCTATGGAATACAACTTTAAAGAAATAGAAAAACGTTGGCATCAATATTGGATTGATAATAAAACTTACAAAGTAAAAGAGGATAAAAGCAAACCTAAATATTATGTCCTTGATATGTTCCCTTATCCATCAGGAGCAGGGCTGCATGTAGGGCATCCGCTCGGATATATCGCATCCGATATATATTCTCGCTACAAAAGGCTAAAAGGCTTTAATGTTCTCCATCCAATGGGTTATGATGCTTACGGACTTCCTGCCGAACAATATGCTATACAGACAGGGCAGCATCCAGCCATTACTACGGCTCAGAATATAAACCGTTATCGTGAGCAGTTGGATAAGATTGGCTTTTCATACGATTGGAGCCGTGAGATTCAGACCTGCGACCCCAGATATTATAAATGGACGCAATGGGCATTTATCCAAATGTTCAACAGCTACTATTGCTATGATGAGAACCAGGCACGCCCGATTGCCGAACTGATCGCAGCTTTCGAACAAGTTGGCACAGAAGGTTTAAATATAGCTTGCAGCGAAGAATTGCAATTTAGCGCTGCCGACTGGAAATCATATACCGAAAAACAAAAGCAAGAAATATTGCTAAACTACCGTATAGCCTACCGCAGCGAAACAACTGTAAACTGGTGTCAGGCTTTAGGGACTGTATTGGCTAACGATGAGGTTATAAATGGCTTGTCGGAGCGTGGGGGATACCCGGTAGAACAACGCTTGATGCGCCAGTGGAGCTTGCGTGTGTCGGCTTATGCACAGCGTTTGCTCGAAGGTCTGGATAAAATAGACTGGAGTGATTCTATCAAAGAAACACAACGCAACTGGATTGGACGTAGCGAAGGTGCAGAAATGAAATTCAAAGTAAAGGATTCGGATGTTGAATTCGAAATCTTTACTACCCGTGCCGATACCATCTTTGGAGTTACATTTATGGTACTTGCTCCCGAAAGCGAATATGTTCCTCAGGTGACAACTGCCGAGCAAAAAGCCGAAATAGAAAAATATTTGGATGCTACAAAACGCCGGACTGAGCGTGACCGCCTGATGGATAAAAAAATATCAGGAGTATTCACCGGCTCGTATGCTATAAATCCTCTTAATGGCAAAGAAATACCGATCTGGGTTTCTGACTATGTACTTGCCGGTTATGGTACAGGTGCAATTATGGCTGTTCCTGCACACGATAGCCGTGACTATGCTTTTGCTAAACACTTCAACTTGCCGATTATACCTTTGATTGAAGGATGTGATGTTTCGGAAGAAAGTTTTGATGCAAAAGAAGGAATCATGATGAATTCAGGATTCTTGGATGGGATGACTGTTAAGGAAGCGATTGAGAAAACAAAAGAATATGTAAGAGAAAACAAACTAGGACGTGTAAAAGTAAATTACCGTCTTCGTGATGCTATCTTCTCTCGCCAACGTTACTGGGGAGAGCCATTCCCTGTGTACTACAAAGAGGGTCTTCCTTACATGTTGCCATTAGATAAACTTCCCCTTGAGTTACCTGAAGTAGATAAGTATTTGCCTACCGAATCGGGAGAACCACCATTAGGACGTGCAACTAAATGGGCATGGGATGAAGCCAATGAAAAGGTTGTAGATACATCTAAGATAGATCACAAAACAATATTCCCTCTCGAGCTGAATACAATGCCGGGATTTGCCGGTTCATCTGCGTACTATCTGCATTATATGGATCCGTATAATGATCAGGAACTAGTTTCGAAAGAGAAAGATGAATACTGGCGCAATGTTGATTTGTATATCGGTGGTACAGAGCATGCTACAGGTCACTTGATATATAGCCGTTTCTGGGATAAATTTTTATTCGACATAGGCGTTTCATGTGAAGATGAGCCATTCAAAAAACTGATTAATCAGGGTATGATACAAGGGCGTAGCAGCTTAGTATATCGTATCAATGGAACAAATACATTTGTATCTTATAACCTGAAAGACAAATATGAAACTTCAGAAATCCATGTGGATGTAAATATTGTGCATAATGATGTGCTTGATATAGATAGATTCAAAGCTTGGAGACCTGAATACGAGACTGCCGAATTTATACTTGAAGATGGGAAGTACGTTTGCGGATGGAATATCGAGAAAATGGGTAAACGATATCACAATGTCGTAAATCCTGACGATGTAGCTGAAAAGTACGGAGCAGACACACTGCGTATGTACGAAATGTTCCTTGGGCCATTGGAGCAGTCCAAGCCTTGGGATATGAATGGTATCGATGGTGTTCACCGCTTCTTGCGTAAAGTGTGGAGTCTGTTCTATAAAGGTGATGAGTTTGTTGTTGCCGATGAAGAGCCAGCAAAGGAAGAGCTAAAATCATTGCATAAGCTCATAAAGAAAGTGTCTGCTGATATCGAATCATTCTCATTCAATACATCTGTTTCAGCGTTTATGATTTGTGTGAATGAATTGACTTCTTTAAAATGCAGTAAAAAAGCGATTTTGCAAGAGTTGGTTACCTTGCTTGCTCCTTTTGCTCCATTCGTTTCCGAAGAGCTTTGGTCTGCATTGGGTAATACAACATCTGTTTGTGATGCAAAATGGCCTGCTTTTAATGAAGAATATCTTGCAGAAGATTCATTCAAATATGGAGTTGCTTTTAACGGTAAGGTTCGTTTCGAACTTGAGTTTTCGGCAGATGCTGTACAAGCTGATGTTGAGAAAGCGGTGTTAAGTCATGAACTGGCTCAGAAATGGCTTGACGGAAAAACACCGAAGAAGGTCGTCTTTGTTCCCAAGAAAATGATAAATGTCGTATTGTAATCAATAACAATCCATGCCTAAAAGATATTTAAAGGAGTTTTACTGGAAGGATTACGCAACTATATTTGTTGGTCTGGCTCTGTATGCCGTAGGGCTTATTGGATTTATAAAACCCGGAGGTATCGTTACCGGAGGGTTAACAGGGATAGCCCTGCTTGTGGAATACGCTACAAATGCGAAGATTCCTTTGCAGTATACCTATTTTCTTGTAAACTGTGGATTGTTGTTTGTGGCTCTTAAGGTTCTTGGTCTTAAGTTTATGATAAAGACCATCTATGGAGTTGTTGTGCTCACTTTTCTGCTTACTATTTGTCAGTCCATGATAACCGAACCCATTGTAAAAAATGAGCCGCTTCTTTCAGGTGTTATCGGAGGGATGATGTGCGGAGTCGGGATAGGTTTGGTATTCAGTTCGAATGGTAGTACGGGAGGCACTGATATCGTTGTAGCACTTATCAATAAGTATAAAAATATAGCTTTTGGGCGAGGAATGCTTCTGTGCGACTTTGTGATAATCAGTTGTTCGTATTTTGTATTCCAGAATTATCAGACCATTATATACGGGCTTATTGTGATGGGTGTGATGACATATAGTATAGATATGGTTATCAACGGATTTCGTCAGTCGGTTCAGATACTTGTTTTCTCCGAAAAATATGAGATTATAGCCACTGCGATAAACCATGAATTGCACCGGGGCTGTACCGTTCTGGATGGTATGGGGTGGTATACGAAGAAGCCTACAAAGGTTCTGATTGTTTTAGCTAAACGCAACGAAGCACTGGAGATATTCCGCCTGATTAAAAGTATTGACGAGAAAGCATTTATCTCACAAAGTACTGTTCGGGGAGTTTACGGCGAGGGCTTTGATAAAATAAGGACGTAAAATCATGGATTTAAAAGGTAAAAATATCATTCTCACAGGCGCCTCTTCAGGAATAGGGAGAGATATGCTCGATATTTTAGCCTTATATCCGAATGTCAGAATTGTAGCTGTTGCCCGTCATGCTGATCGTATCCTTCAAAAAGAAGGAATTGTATACCCTTATGCTGCTGATGTAAGCAGTAAAGATGGAGTTGATAATGTATTCAATTATGCTCAGGAAGTATTTGACGGCGAGGCTGATGTCTTTATCGCTAATGCTGGTTTTGCTTACCTCGAAAAAATAAATAATTCCGATTGGCAGCATATAGAGAATATTTTCAATCTGAACGTATTTTCCCCTATCTATTCACTAGAGAAACTCCTCGCTGGCAGTAATAATAAAAGAGTTGCATTTGCTTGTACTATATCGGGCGCAGGCTTGGTTTCTTTGCCTGCTTACTCATTGTATTGTTCTACAAAAGCCGCACTGCACCATTTTGTGCAAACCTATAGGTACGAGCAGTCTGAAAACATACAGATAACAGCAGTTTATCCTGTTGCCACTCGTACAGAATTTTTTGATAAGGCAACCGGAGAAGATAGTACACCTTTGCCATTTCCTACACAAAACTCGCAAACTGTAGCAAAAAAAATTATCAGAGGGATCGAAAAAGGGAAGGAGAATGTTTACCCATCCTTGTTGTTTCGTTTCTTTTTTCCTATTGGAAGAGCTTTCCCTATTTTCCTGAAAATGTATTCCGGATTGGAAAAGCGGAAAGTTGGGAAATGGTTGTAATTACAGAATTTAAATCTAATAGAGTAAATAATAATATGTCAGATATATGTAAAAATTGTAGTACTCCTGTCTCTGGAAAATATTGTTCAAACTGTGGACAATCAACAGCTACTGCACGTATTAATTTCCATTATATTATACACGAAATACAACATAGTATTTTTCATGTAGATAGAGGAATTTTACACACAATAAAAGAACTCATTACGAGACCCGGTGACTCTATTCGCGAATACTTATCGGGTAAAAGAATCACCCATTTCAAGCCCTTTTCATTTATTCTTATTTTAGGGACTATATACGGATTTATATGTTTTTTCCTAAAAGTATATCCTGAAAACTCATTTGCCTATCTTCAGACAGATGCTGCAGCCAATAATTACAGTCAATTGGTTTTCGATTGGATGTATGGGCATTATTCTTTTGTTATGCTGGCTTTTATTCCATTTTATGCATTAGCATCCTATATAGTATTTAAGAAGTCAGGTTACAATTTCGTGGAGTTTCTGGTTATAAACTCATATATAGTAGGAATGCAGATCCTAATTCTTATTTTGACTTATCCTATTTATTATTTCACCCTCTCCATATGGGGCGTATTGCTGACGTTCTTATTTTGCTATTTATATCAATTCTGGGTATATATACAATTGTTTGGAAAGAGTTCACCTATCAAGACTGTATGTAAGACGTCGATAAGTATGGTTTTATCATTTTTGTTTGTTGTGATAGCTTCTTCTTTAGTTACATTTGTATTCATTTTTATCAACCATCGGTAGAGATATTTTAAGGGTTTAATCCTGTCTTCTTGTTTTTATAATATTCAAGGAGCTTGTATCCCATAATCCCAATTGTGATTCCGAATAATATACCGCAAGCAACATCGATAGGATAATGCTTGGCAAGATAGATGCGGCTATATGCGACAATTGTAGCCCAAATTATTGCCAGATAACCGTAATACTTAGAGCCGATCTTACGGAATAATAAAAGGAAAAAAGTAGCCATCGTAAACGTTGTTGCAGAATGAGACGAGAAGAAGCTGGTACTCGAACTGTATCTTTCTATTGCATGTATAACACCTGTCCAATCTTGATTATGTATCGGACGTGGACGTTCTACCATCATCTTAATAATATTGGTTAATAATGCACTTGCACCGATAGAAAGCAAGAAAAATATAACACTCGTTTTCTTCCAAACCTCTAATCTGTAATAGATAAACACAGCCATCAGGATACACATAATTATCCAAAAATGGTACGAACTGAAAAATAACATAACAGGGTCGAGCCAACCGATATGTTTACTGTTCAGATACAAAAAGAGTTCTTTATCCCATTCTATAATTTTGCGAAGCATTGGCGTATATCTTGAAAATGAACCACAAAGAAATATTATTTTACGATTAAAATGAAGAATATTTAAATCTTTTATATTTTTAGTAATTGCAAATCAATCGGTATCTGTCTGTAAATTGAATATATTGATGTAAATTTGCAACCATACATTATGGAAGGAACATTTAATATACACAGGGAGAATATAAATGAAAATGAGAAGGAGTTTGAGAATGCGTTGCGCCCTCTCACCTTCCAGAGTTTTCGTGGACAGAGTAAAGTTGTAGAAAATTTACAAGTCTTTGTGACAGCTGCAAAAATGCGTGGCGAATCGCTCGACCATACTCTGTTGCATGGCCCTCCCGGGCTTGGTAAAACAACCCTGTCGAATATTATAGCCAATGAGCTTGGTGTAGGGTTTAAGATCACATCAGGCCCTGTATTAGATAAGCCCGGAGACTTGGCCGGACTGCTTACTTCGCTCGAACCGAACGATGTTCTTTTCATAGATGAAATACACCGCCTTTCGCCTGTTGTGGAAGAATATCTGTATAGTGCGATGGAAGACTATCGCATCGATATAATGATAGATAAAGGGCCTAGCGCTCGTTCAGTACAGATAGAACTCAATCCGTTTACGCTTGTTGGTGCAACTACTCGTAGTGGTTTGCTTACAAGCCCTTTGCGTGCCCGTTTTGGGATAAATATGCACCTCGAATATTACGATATAGATACCCTTGTGCATATTATCTTACGATCGGCAGATATACTGAATGTACCTGCTTCGAAAGATTCTGCTATAGAAATTGCTTCACGTAGTCGTGGTACGCCCCGTATTGCGAATGCCTTGCTGCGCCGTGTGCGTGACTTTGCTCAGGTAAAAGGATCGGGTAAGATAGACAAAGATATCGCTTCTTATGCTCTCGAAGCATTAAATATAGATAAGTATGGATTGGATGAGATAGATAATAAGATATTGCTTATCCTGATCGATAAATTCAAAGGGGGGCCGGTAGGAATTTCTACAATAGCAACCGCATTGGGAGAAGACGGAGGGACGATCGAAGAGGTATATGAGCCATTTCTTATCAAGGAAGGTTTTATGAAGCGTACTCCTCGTGGACGTGAAGTGACAGACCTTGCCTACAAGCATCTGGGAAGGAAAAGAGAAAGTGAGCAAGGATTTCTATTTTAAAAGAATAAAACATTGAACTTAGAATTATTTATAGCCAAGCGGATTCATTTTAGTAAAGGCGAAGGAGAGAAAAAAGCGTCTTCACCTGCTGTTAAAATAGCTATTGCAGGTGTTGCAATAGGATTGGCAGCTATGATTCTGGCATTGTCTATTGTTATCGGCTTTAAGAAAGAGGTACGCAACAAGGTTGTTGGCTTCGGCTCTCATATTCAGATTACCAATCTGAATAACACCACTTCTTACGAAACATTGCCGGTAGCTGTTACTCCCGGTCTTTTAGATACATTGAGCCATGAGACGGGTATAGCACATGCACAGGTATATGCCACAAAACCGGGTATCATAAAAACAGATAGTGCATTTCAGGGGATAATTCTAAAAGGGGTAGGGAAAGACTACGATTGGGACTTTTTCAAGAAGAATATGATTGACGGTAAGATCATCAACCCTGATGATACCACAATCACCAATCAGGTTATTATCTCCAAGAATATAGCGGATAAACTTAATCTGAAGACAGGCGATAGTTTTATTTCGTATTTTGTTCAGGAACGCAGTGCCCGTAAGTTTAACATCACGGGGATATACAGTACCAATTTTGAAGATTACGACAAACTATTTGTTATAACAGATATCCGACTTATACAAAGGCTTAATAAGTGGCAACCCGATCAGGTAAGCGGTATAGAGCTGCTCGTAAACGAATTTGAGCAACTTGACCAGCTTACACAAAATATCTATTTAGATATGATGACTTATCGGGATGTGGATGGGAATACTTTTCTGACCCGCTCTATTAAAGAAATGAACGCGATGATATTCAGTTGGCTCGATCTGTTGGATATGAATGTATGGGTAATCATGATCTTGATGTTTGCTATTTCCGTTTTTACGATGATATCGGGATTGCTTATTATAATCTTGGAACGCACCAATATGATTGGTATACTTAAAACCCTTGGTGCACGAAATTTTAATATTCGTAAAACATTTCTCTATGTGTCTTCATTCCTGATACTGAAAGGGATGTTGTGGGGAAATATTATAGCCTTGACTGTGCTGTTGCTTCAACGGTATTTTGGCTTGATAAAGCTAGATCCCAATACTTACTATGTATCCGAAATGCCGGTGGATATAAATATATTACACATTATTCTTATCAACATTGCTACCTTAACCTTGTCGGTATTGGCTATGGTTGGGCCTTCTTATCTGATAGCAAAAATATCTCCTGCAAAATCACTTCGTTTCGAATAAGAGATTATTCGTGATGGTAAGGTTCGTTGTTTAAGATTGTCATTGCTCTATACAACTGTTCCACAAATATAAGACGTACCATCTGGTGCGAAAAAGTCATGCGTGATAAAGTTAGTTTTTCATTCGCCTTCTGATATACTGCTTCCGAGAAACCATAAGGGCCTCCGATGGCAAATATGAGCCGCTTGCTTACCGTATGTGTTTTCTTTTCTATATAGGAGGCAAACTGCATCGAGGTATATTCTTTTCCCTTGTCATCCAGCAGAACGAGATAATCTCCCGGCTGTACGTTTTTTAATATCAATTCACCTTCCTTCTCCTTTTGCTGTTCCATCGTAAGGCTTTTGGTGTTCTTTATGTCAGGTATAATTTGTATTTCGAAAGGGATATAATGCTCCAACCTTTTCTGGTATTCGTTGATAGCCTCTACAAAATAGCCTGCATCGGTTTTGCCTATAGCAAGAAGAATGATTTTCATATTTTCTAGTTTTTTCATTACAAAAATAGGCAACAATTTCTTGCTGCCTATCCTGTTATATAAAAAATAAGTTTTTTACTTATTTCGTTGCATCGATTACACCTCTGAAATAACCTATAGATTCGGCTATTCCCGCTAAAGGGGCTTTCATGTTTCGCTCGTATTCGAGGCTGCAAGCTCCTGAGTATTTTACTTCGCGAAGCATTCTCACAAAAGCAGGAATGTCTATTATGCCCCGACCGATTTCACCTGTCTTTCCGGCTTTAGTTGCTGCGGTTGTATTCTTCATATGGATGTCGAACACTCTGTCGCTGTATTTTTTTAGGTCGGCAATCGGATCATGTCCTGCACGTGCATCATGACCAATGTCGAGACACATTCCGATACGAGGGTCTAGGTCTTTTACATGTTCATAGATATCAGCTGCATGCGGATATAATTCGATGTCGGGACCATGAAGATGAATGGCATATTTGAAATCATATTCTTTTACTTTCTTGTCTACATAAGGTAGTAGTTCATGATTGGGAACACCTACGATAAGTTTTACGCCAACACGTTTGGCATAATCAAACGCTTTGTCCACTTCTTCTTTGGTCTTCATATAGATAGGACCTACAGCATAACCTGTAACATCATACTTTGCCAGTTTAGCATGGAATGCGGCAATTTCTTCGTCGGTGCTATTCAGCGGAAGATGGAAATCTTTGATACAAAGATAATGCACATCTACCTCTTGCATCATTTTGAGGGTCTCATCGAGATTGAAATTTACAAATGTATATCCGGCTATGGCTACCTTAAATGATTCGCCATCATCTCGTTGCGTTTTCTCGGGTTCATTGGCAAAAAGAATTGTTGTGTGCGCGCACACTAAAAGTAGGAATAATCTTAGTGTTTTACTCATGGGTTACTTTTTTAGATATTTAGATTTTTATTTAAGATCATCACGGTGTACAAATATAACAATTCTCATAGAATAATATATCCTTATAGTTAAAGCTTATATCTTTATATTTTATTAAATAGAGCTTATAATAAAAGGAGAATGGCACATTTGGATAAAGAAGATTTCAGACGAGGAGTGTATGATGTTGTGAGGAGTATTCCGTATGGTCGGGCTACAAGTTATGGCGCAATCGCTAAGGCTATCGGTTATCCGAATATGTCACGTTTGGTAGGTCGGGTGATGGGAGAGTGCAATTCTGTCATTTCCGGTATTCCGGCACATAGGGTAGTAAATAGTCAGGGAGTACTCTCAGCCAAAGAAGCATTCGGAAACTCGAACGAAATGCAGAAGCTCTTAGAAGAGGAAGGAGTTGGCGTTGTAAATGATAGAATCATCAATTGGGAGAAAGTATTCTGGGATCCTACCCAAGAATTGACTATCGAATGATTTCCTTTATAGCAATTCGCTTTCTAAGAATAAAATTATCTAATAGAGTAGACTTTGATATACAAAATCAAAGAAAAAGGTAACAACAAAAAACATTTCAAAAAGTGTCACTTTTGTCACCTTTTGGCTGTAAACTGCTGATATAGGGTACTGCGTGTTTTTCGGGTTTTGTCACTTTTTATATGAATAGTAACTAAAGAATAGAACCAAGTAAAACAATTTATATCTTTGTAAATAAACACAAATAAACGATATGAGAATAATTCCCGATTCAGAACTGATTATAAATAGTGATGGCAGTGTTTTTCACTTACATCTAAAGCCGGAACAATTATCGGACAAAATAATAATGATGGGCGACCCCGACAGAGTGAGCCTTACCGCATCTTTTTTTGATAGTGTAGAATGTGATATCCAAAGCCGGGAATTTCATACGATTACTGGAACGTATAAAGGGAAACGCATTACTGCTCTTTCGCATGGTATCGGCCCCGACAATATAGATATTGTAATTACAGAATTGGATGCGTTGGCTAATATCGATTTCAAGACACGTGAAGTAAAGAAAGACTTCAAACAGCTCACAATGGTGCGTGTAGGAACATCAGGAGGATTGCAGCCTCATTGCCCAATCGGTTCGTATGTGGTTGCTGCAAAGTCGATCGGTTTCGACGGAGTACTCAACTATTATGCAAATCGTGATAAAGTGACATTGGCTGATTTTGAGGATATCTTTAAGAAACATGTGGGTTGGAATCCCCAGCACTGCGCTCCGTATGTTGTAAAGGCCGATGAGGAATTGGTAGAACGTATAGGACATGACATGATAAAAGGAGTTACCATATCTGCCATTGGTTTCTATGGGCCACAGGGGCGATATGTACGCATGCCGTTGGCTAATCCCGACCTGAATACTAAAATAGAGTCGTTCAGGTTTGGTGAAGATTCGATTACCAACTACGAGATGGAAAGCGCACCGTTGGCAGGAATGGGCCGGTTGATGGGGCATAAGGCCATGACTGTATGTACAATAATAGCCAATCGTTTGGCAGGAGAATCAAATTCAAATTACAAGGGTTCGATAGAAGATTTAATAAAGAAGGTATTAGAGCGTATTTAATGAAGGCACAAACAAAAAAGAGGCTCAAGCGGATGTTTTGGGTATTATCAATCGGGCTTATTTTAGCGGTTTTAGCAATTCTTTTTGCTAACTGGAAAATCCCTCACGATTCCAAAGGTTTTGTATATGATGAAGTAGATAGCATACCCGCACAGAAAGCGGCGTTGGTTTTGGGTGCTGCTAAGAATATAGGCAATCGTCCCAATTTATACTTCACTTACCGCATTCAGGCTGCTAAAGAATTATATGATGCCGGTAAGGTAAAGGTTTTTGTTGTAAGCGGAGACAATAGCCGCAAAGATTATAATGAGGCAGACGATATGCGTGCCGCTCTTGTCCATGCCGGCGTGCCCGACAGTATTATACATTGCGATTATGCGGGCTTGCGCACACTCGATTCGGTGGTGAGGATGAATGAAATATTTGGTCAGGATTCGTTTATTATCGTGTCGCAAGAGTTTCATAACGAACGGGCTGTGTTTTTGGCTCAGAATTACGGGATGACAGCCTATGGATATAATGCAAAAGATTTATCGCTTAACCGATCGTCATACAGAACAAAAATAAGGGAATTGTTTGCAAGGGTAAAAGTCTTTGTGGATATCGCTACAGGTAAAGAACCAAAGTATCTGGGAGAAAAGATTAAAATCTGAAATCTTTTAAGAATTAGGGTCTTGCTGATATTAGATGGAAACACTAATTTTGTCGCTTCTTTAAATAAGGTTAATTTAAACAATAATAAATTATATTAATGAAAAAGCTCTTATTCGTGCTCTCTCTATGTGTAGCATGTACCCTTGTGTATGCTCAGGACTCAAATAGTGAACTGTTAAAAAAGTTAGTAGAGAAAAATATATTGACTCAAAGTGAAGCCGACTCGATACGAGGAAATGCACCTACTAAAAGTGCATTGGGAAACGGTACTACCGAAAAAATCAGGCAGGCTTTTAATACTCCATACATGCGTTTCGGAGGATATGGATTATTCATGTACAGATATAGCGACGTAGCGAATGTTAAGCATGATTTTGAACCGAGAGTAATATTCTTATCGATGCGTGGCGAACTGACCAAAAATCTGAAATATTTTATTTTGGCAGAGTTTGTTAACCCAATGCCGTACGAATTTTGGGGAGAATGGACTCCGGCTAAAGAGTTTAATATCAGGCTAGGACAGATGAAAACGCCTCTTTCACTCGAAAATCAAATATCATTAACCGATATTGAAGGGGTTTTCAACACTCGTTCTATTTCTGCTCTTATCGGAATGGGCGATGATGTACAGAGACAACAAAATAATAAGAATAATACAGGACGTGATGCAGGTGTGATGGCATACGGTAACTTGTTAAAAACGCAGACGCACGACCTACTCGAATATAAGGTTGGTTTGTTTCAGGGGACAGGTATTAATACTACAGAAAATAATAACTCAAAAGACTTCGCTGCAAACTTGATGCTTCAACCCATAAAGAATTTTAGAATTGGTGGAGGAGTATATCTTGGAGAAGCTAAGTATATAAAACCTGGAGAAACAGAAAAAAATGATCATGTTCGTAATCGTTGGATTGCAAGCTCCGATTATCGTTCAGAGAGAGTGTATGCTCGTGCCGAATGGATAAGAGGCAATGATGGAGGTATCAGCAAAGAAGGTCTTCACGGAATGGGGCTCTATTATTTTGTTCCTAAAAAGTTCAATGCTTTTGCAAAGGTAGATTATCTGAATCAGAATAGAGACACAAGCAAGGAGGTGATTGATTATACACTGGGCTTGAACTATTATTTTTACGGAGCATGCCGTTTCCAGATAAATTATACTTACTCGGATTATTCAAAGAGTTGGGGTGAGAAAAATTCGAATGCTGTATTAGGGCAAATGCAGATTGTATTTTGATCAGACATTCACGAAATATGAAAAGGTTATTTCGAAAGGAATAACCTTTTTCAGTACATTTGTATTGATATCTTAAAAAATATAGTTTGATGAAGATCTGCTACCTTATATTAGCTCATAATAATTTCAGGCATTTAGATCGCTTGATTGATGCTTTAGATGATGCAGATAGCACTTTCTATATTCATTTAGACAAGAAGGCAGAACAGGACTATATTCCTAAAAAGAGTAACGCTACAATTATTCCCACCTCCATTGATATAAACTGGGGAGGAATTTCTATGGTAGAGGCCACATTGGCACTGCTGGAGTTTGGAGTGCAACATTCCTCTGATGCCGACTATTATATATTGCTTAGTGGTGTAGATTATCCTATTCGTTCGAAAGCTTTCTTGCATAAGCTATTAGAAAAGAGAAAAGAGTATATAGATATTGCACCTCTCCCTGTGCCATACAAGCCTGCGGAACGTTACGAGTATTATTACTTCGATTATAATCGTCGCAATCTGAAGCATTACAACCCCAAGTTCTTAATTGAGGTGTTGCTTAAAAAGTTGAAGATAAAAAGAAAAGTTCCTTTTAAGATATATGCCGGTTCGCAATGGTTTGCTCTTACCCGTGAATGCGTTATATATATTCTGAATACTGTAAAGGATGATAGAAGATATTTTGATTTTTTTCGTCATACATTAGTGCCGGATGAAGCTTTCTTCCAGACAATTATAGGTAACTCTGACTATAGAGATAGAATACATGCAAACCTTACATATACCGATTGGGATGGACCTAATCCTCCTGCTACAATAGAGCAGCGTCATATTGAACTGTTAGAAACTCGCATGGAATTCAATGATGAGTTTGGGCGGCGATTCCCTTATTTTGCTCGTAAGTTTAATGATGATAGTGAAAGCATTATAGAGAGGATTCGTACCGTACTTTGGAAACAAGATTAGTCCAGCAGAATCCTCTTCTAAAAATATATATAATCTAAGTCGTTATTGATTGGTAGTAATTACCAGTTCTTTCCCTTTCTTCAAATCGCTATGTGATATAAAGTAACCATCAACTTTCTTACCTCCATAAGTAATATCAGTAATTTTCTTGCCTGAGTTTCTCTTGCTTATAGAAAACTGAGTGCTATCACCGAACGTGAATTCTATCTTGTCGAAAAGAGGAACTGATATGATGTACGAAGGGTCGGCAGGGGAATATGTATAAAGCCCGATGGCGTTAAATACATACCATGAAGACATTTCTCCGGCGTCGTCCATTCCGGCAAGAGCCAGTTGATGTTTGCCCATTCCGTAGAAGTGATTGAGGCAGCTATCTAATATGACTTGTGATTTCTCTTGTTTGTCGATAAAATAATAGAGGAAAGGGAAACTATGATCAGGTTGATTTCCGTGGCAATATTGCCCGATAAATCCCGATAGGTTATGTGCTTCATATCCTCCCCATGGAATGGTAAATAAAGAGTCGACCTTCTTTTCGAAGTCATCTTTACTTTTATATAGATTAATCAACCCTTTAGTATCGTGTGGTGCAAAGAAAGATGATTGCCAGGCATTCGCTTCACGGTACAGGTATTCATAGTAAGGGAATTCAGGGTCGAATGGGGTAACCCATTCACCGTTTTCGAGTCGACCTCTCATCAATTCGGTTGAAGGGTCGAAGAGGTTCTTGTAATTGCCGGTTCTTTTCATCAGCATATTGTAGTTCTCCTCGTCTCCCAACTCTTTGGCTAATAGAGCAACAGCGTAGTCGTCATAGGCATATTCGAGCGTTTTTGTAACAGCTGCTTTCGCTACGGTTTCTATCTTCGGATTTTTGATGTCCATCTCAGAAATATATCCTTTTGCTATATATTCCATCAGATGAGGACGACCTCCTTCTACTGTGGCATTTTTCAAGATGAGATGATATGCTTTGTTGACATCAAACCCTCTTAGCCCTCTCAGATAAGAGCCAGTAACGAATGTGGAGGCATGATCGCCATGAAAGAACGTAGGCATAAATCCTGTCTTTTCTCCTTTGTCGGTGATGGAGTTAATTACATCTGCTGCAACATCGGGCGAAATCATTCCGAGCAAGATCAGTTTGTTTCTATAGTCATCCCAAAACGAAGGATCGGTATAATAGCGGAAGCCCTTGTTTACAACTTCGCCTTTCGCATCGGTAAACTCTCCATTTGCATCACTTCTTAGTGCCGGCCATAAGAAGGAACGATATAGTGAGGAATAGAATATCCATCTTTGCTTTTCAGTGCCACCCGAGACTTTTATTCTTGATAATAGATTTTCCCATGTTTCTGTAGCTTCATTCCTTATTTCGGCGAAGTCTTTGTTGCCTATTTCTTTCTCTAGGTTTTCTTTTGCATTCTTGATGTTAACGAAAGAGAATCCTATTTTTAATTCTAGAGGTTCTTTGTTATTCGCAAAGTTAACTATTGACACGCTTTTGCTTTCACCTCTTATCGAATCTATATTTTTTATTGCATGATTCGAAACTGCGTAGAAGTACATCTTTTCGCTATTCTCCTGAAAGCCTGAGAATACGTTTTCGCTTTCTTGTGTTATTTGCCAATCCTTAATCCTTTCGTTTGATGTAGAAAGATCTACTATCAGCTTTTTATCCTTTCCGGCTTCAAATGTAAACCTGTGATATGCACAGCGCAGGGTTGATGTCATTTCTGCATTTATCCCATATCGCTGGATGAAAACCTGATAATACCCTGGATGGGCAGATTCGTTGTTGTGACTATATGTCGAACAATAATCATCTGCTGTAAAATTCCCTGTTGCGGGGAGAATCGGAATATGGCAAAGATTCCAATGACCTTTATTGGTATGTGTAAAGGCATATATAACAGTGTCTTCATATTGGTAACCGGAGCCACTTCTGAACAATGTTATCGGGCTTACCTGAACCATTGCATTGGGGAGAGATGATCCGGGAAATACTTCGGCGCCCCAAGTTCTGCGAGTTGGCTTGTAGCCTAAGTCGATACTATCCCATAAGGTGGCTGTTCCTAAAAACGGGTTTACATAGTCTGTATACCTTATTTGTTGTCTTTGGGCACAACCGGTTGCAACCAATAATAGACTAATAATAATAAGATTAAATTTATTCATGTGTTAATAGATTATGGTGATAACAAATGTTTTATGGATTAAAAAATCCTTATGTAAAAATACTTTGTTTGTATAATCTATATGTATTTGTTAAAGAACAAATTGGAGGTGTGTCACAAAAGTATACTAGATTGTCTCAGATGCTTATTTTTTTAAGCTGGGTAGTAGGTCTACAATATAGCTGCGACTTATATCGGCAGGCTTCAGAACTTCGTCATTCCAGATAACAAGGTCGATGTCTATTTTTACAATTCCTTTTTCTTTGTCGTGAGACTCACGTCCTATCTGCCGTTCTATAGACTTAAGTTTCAGGCGGACTTCTTCTTTGTCTTGATCGGTATATATAACAGCCAGTTGGTTTAGGAAGTCATTCTTATAGTGTGCTCCATAAGGAGTAGTGACAGAAGTGTCGGAGTAAGATATCCCTCCAAAAGAGCTGTTGAGCAGTTGATGACAGAGTCTTAAATTTGTTTCTGTATCTTCATTTGTTCCTATGCAGAGAAGCGCTTTGTTCATAATAGGTGCAAATATACGCTGCATTTTCGAAATAGGATGAACGGCGAAACTTTATTTCTGAGGCATTTTTATACATTTGTAGGATAATAGTAAAAATATGAAGTTTATAGCAATAATTCCGGCTCGATATGCCTCTACTCGTTTTCCCGGAAAGCCACTGGCTGATATGGGGGGTAAACCGATGATACAACGTGTATATGAACAGGTGAAGCGAGCGGTTCACTATGTATGGGTTGCAACAGATGATTCCCGCATCTTCGAAACTGTAAAGGCGTTCGGGGGGAAAGCTGTTATGACTTCAACAGACCATCGTAGTGGAACCGACCGTATTCAAGAAGCCTATTTTAAGATTGGGGAAGATTTTGATGTGGTTATCAATGTGCAAGGGGATGAGCCGTTCATTCAGCCCGAGCAAATCGAATCTCTGAAAGAGTGTTTTGATAGCAAAGATGTGGAGTTGGCAACGTTGGTAAAACCTTTCAAAAAAGAAGATGGCTTTGATGTTTTGTTCAATCCTAATTCTCCAAAGGTAGTTATAAATAAGGAGAACGAAGCAATCTATTTTAGTCGTTCCATTGTTCCATATATACGAGATGCCCATCATACAGAATGGCTTGATAAACATACATTTTATAAGCATATAGGGATGTATGCCTATCGCGTGGATGTGTTAAAAGAAATCACCCAACTGCCACAATCTTCACTTGAGAAAGCCGAATCGCTGGAGCAACTCCGTTGGATAGAAAACGGCTACCGTATACGAGTGGGTTATACAGATGTGGAAACAATAGGTATCGATACTCCCGAAGATATGGAAAGAGCGATAAAGCTCCTGAAATAAGTCAGCCTTAAACGACAATATAGATTTCTGTTTATGAGCTAAACACTTGTTTAAGTTGATTTTATTTTTTATTTTTGCTTCTTAAACAATCGTTTAGAACACATGTTTAATAGTGAAGATTCTTCGGAAGTAAGGAAACGGATTCTGAGTGAAGCACAAATCCTTTTCATAAAGAACGGCTACAAAGGCACCAGTGTCAGGGATATAGCTAAGGCTTCGGGTACTAATGTGGCAATGGTAAATTATTATTTTCAGTCGAAATATAATTTATTTGAGATTATATTCGAAGACGCATTGGATGTGCTTACTAAAAGAATATTCGAGACTGTAACCTCCGATCTTCCATTTTTTGAGTTAATCGAAACATGGATACACACTTACTATGAAATTCTATTTCAATATCCTGAAATTGCAGCATTTATTCTAAATGAAGTGAGCCTCAATCCGGAGGGACTTACCCAGCGTATAAAGAATAAAAATCCTTATAGTTCTTTCAGTAAAATAGAAAAGCGTATAGCAGAAGAAGTGGAGAAGGGAACAATAAGAGAAACGCCGGCAGCTGATTTCTTATTGAATATATTGTCTTTATGCATGTTCCCTTTTATGTTTGGAAATCTGGCCAAAACATTGATGGAGATTCCGTCAGGCGTTTACAATGAGCTGATAGCCAATCATGAAAAATATGTGATAGAATTTACTATAAACGCACTGAAACCGTGCGATAATGAGATCAAACGAAATAAATTAACACAATAGTTATGAGTAAGGAACAACAATATAAAATGGGAATTGATGTTGGGTCAACAACCGTGAAAATTGTAGTTTTGGATGATAATAATACAATTATTTACAAATCATACTGTAGGCATCAGGCGAATATACAGCAGACTCTGATAGCCGAACTGCAAAAGGTGATTGAAGTATATCCCCAAGCAAAGTTTACAATAAATATATCAGGATCAGCGGGAATGGGTATTGGCGAACGTGTTGGTATTTCATTTGTGCAGGAAGTTGTTGCTGCCGTGGAGGTGGTAAAGAATGTTTACCCTGCTGCTCATACATTGATCGACTTGGGAGGAGAAGATGCTAAAATGGTATTCTTCAGCGAGGGTCGTCACCCTGATATACGGATGAATGGGAGTTGTGCCGGAGGGACAGGTGCTTTTATAGATCAGATGGCAAGTCTGATGAATATTACCATCGAAGAGCTAGGGGTAAAGGCGCTGGATTTTGACAAAATATATCCGATAGCTTCGCGTTGTGGTGTGTTTGCTAAGACCGACGTGCAGAATCTTATTAGCCGGAATATCCCTGTTTCGGATATCTCCGCTTCTATACTCCATGCTGTTGCCTTACAATCCGTTACTACCCTTGCACGTGGGTGCGAGATTATCCCTAAGATAATCTGTATCGGGGGACCGTTGACTTTTATTCCTGCGTTGCGAAATGCTTTTAGCGAGGTTCTTAAAATACAGAGTGAAGATATAATTGTTCCCGAGAATGGGGAATACTTCCCTGCATGGGGTTCTGCTCTTTACCACGAGGCTGATGCAAAAACGTTTGATTTGCACGAATTGGTGGATAAACTTTCGGAATCTACGTCGTCAAATCATAGTGATGCCCTCGAACCACTGTTCAAAGACGAACTTGAATATATTGAGTGGGATGCGAACCGCAATGTAAAAGCCCTGAAATTTAAACCTCTGGGTGAGGAAAAGTATGTAGAATGTTTTTTGGGTATAGATTCTGGATCTACTACATCCAAAGTAGTGGTGATGGATACAGATGCCAATATCATATATAAGTTTTACGGTAATAACGAAGGAAATCCTCTGAGAAAAGTGATGGAGGGGTTATCCTTATTCTATAAAGAGGCTCAAGAGAAAGATGTAACTGTGAAATTCCTTTCATCAGCAGCCACAGGCTACGGAGAAGATTTGATGAAGTCTGCTCTCGGGCTCGATTATGGAATTGTAGAAACCATAGCGCACCTGTCAGGAGCACAATATGTTGATCCCGATGTATCGTTTGTGCTCGACATAGGAGGACAAGATATTAAGTCAATCTTTATCAACAATGGGTTGATTTCGAATATAGAGCTGAATGAAGCCTGTTCTGCGGGTTGTGGTTCTTTTTTGCAAAACTTTGCATCTACAATGAGCATGGAACTTTCTGATTTTGCTCATGCTGCTTGTTTGGCTAAGTATCCAAGTGATTTGGGTTCTCGTTGTACGGTGTTTATGAACTCAAAGGTAAAGCAGTCTTTAAGGGAGAATGCCGGAAATGATGATATTGCAGCAGGTTTAGCTTACTCTGTGGTTAAGAACTGTTTGTTTAAGGTTCTCAAAATCTCTAACCTGAAACAGCTTGGAGACCATATCGTTGTACAAGGTGGTACATTCAGGAACGATGCCGTTTATCGTGCATTAGAAATGCTGTCGGGTAAGACTGTGAGTTCTACCGATCATCCCGAATTGATGGGAGCTTTGGGTGCCGCATTATATTCTCAACGATTATGGGAGAAAAACCAAAACGCAACAACTTTCTCAGGAGAAGAGGCTTTGTTTGATCTGTCTACAATTAACTCTAAGGAGTTGACCTGTAAAGGCTGTACAAACCTATGCTCGGTATTACGATTCAAGTTTAACAACGGGAATATCAGCTATGCCGGAAATAAATGTGAGAAAGTTTTCTATAATAAAAATAATGATCGTAAGGAAGGCTATAATGCTTTTGACAGGAAAAATGAAATCCTTTTCAATCGTCCTGTAAAAGCTGATAATATAGAAAAAGGAAAAACGATAGGCATCCCTCGTGTGCTGAATATGTTCGATAATTATCCATTCTGGCATACTTTATTTACAGCATGTGGATTTAATGTGAGATTATCTCCCGAATCAACGTTCCCGCTATATCAAAAAGGAGTGGGAGGGGTGATGTCTGATAATATTTGTTTTCCTGCCAAGCTTGTACACGGACATGTACTCGCTCTTATAGAGCAAAAGGTAGACAGGATTTTTTATCCGATTGTACCTAAAGAAGAAAAAGAATTCGGGCAATCGTCTAACTCTTTCAATTGTCCTGTGGTTAGTGGATATCCTGACGTTATACAAAGTTCTATAGATCCATCAGGCAGACACGGTATCCCTTATGATGAGCCGGTGATAACATTCAGCAGTGATAAGGCTTTGGCCAAAGGCTGTTATAACTATCTTTCGGGCTTGGGAGTATCTAAAGATGTTTTTGATAAGGCATTTCAACAAGCTTTAGTTGTAAAGGATAGTTTAAAACAAGAACTTTATGGCTATCAGAAAGAGTTGTTGGATAAAGCCTTAGAGACAGGGGAGTTGACATTTATCGTTGCAGGTCGTCCATATCATACAGACCCATTGATTCATCAGAAGGTAGGTCAGATATTTTCAGACCTCGGGGTTATAGTACTCACCGATGATGTATTTCGCAAGCCCGAAAGTCAGGGTTTTAGTAAGTTGAATATTATTTCGCAATGGTCTTACCCCAACCGTGTTGTACAGGCAGCGATGGAAGTAGCCAAGTTGCCGCAAAATATACAATTGGTACAGCTCAACTCATTTGGTTGTGGTCCCGACTCCTTCTTTATGGACGAAACGCGTGATATATTGAAGGCTGCCGGCAAAAATATAACCGTTCTTCGTATCGATGAGATAGCCAGTCCGGGCTCTATTCGTTTGCGTTTGCGCTCATTGGTAGAGTCGCTCAAAGCTGTGAAGTCTTATGATCTGGTAGTAAGCGATTCATATAAAGGCTATTCTGCTCCATATAAAAAAGAGAAAGACAAAAATAAAACGGTTCTTATTCCTTGGCTTTGTGATTTTATCTCGCCATTTGCTCCGGCATTAGGTGAAATTCTTGGGTTGAAGGTAGAGAATCTTCCTAAATCGAACAAAGTATCTGCTGATCTTGGTTTGATGTATGGAAACAATGAAGTGTGCTATCCGTCTACCCTCATTCTGGGAGATATTATCAATGCACTCCAGTCGGGGAACCATGATGCGAAAGATATTGTGCTTGCCATTACACAGACAGGGGGGCAGTGCCGTGCTACAAATTATATAGCACAGATCAAGACGGGATTGCAAAATGCAGGATTTAATGATATTCCTGTAATAGCACTCAGCTCGGGAGAAACATATCAGAATGACGAGAGTGAATTTACGTTGGAATGGAAAAAAATAGCAAAGATCGCAGTTCCAATTGTATTGTATGGCGATGGTCTGCAACAGATGCATAGTGCTATTTCTGTGCGTGAAAAAAAGGAGGGAGTGTCGCAACAGATATTTGATTTCTATATAGAACGAGGGATTGATGCTGTTCGGGCAAAGGATGCGAAAACATTGTATAGATTACTGAAAGAGGCTGTTGAGGATTTTAATAATGTGCCTATCTACGATAAAGAATATTCTAAAGTGGGACTTATCGGAGAAATATTTGTGAAGTATAATAATTACGCACAGTCAAATATATCCGAATGGTTACGGTCTCGTAATGTAGAAGTTTCTACTCCTCCATTGTTAGATTTTCTTATGCAGTTTTTTGTCAACAGTAAGGTGAATGTAGAAAATGGACTTAGTGAAGAAACAATTTTTTCGAAGACTCTAAAACCCCTTATTTGGTGGTATATAAATAGTAAGGTGAAAAGGTCGGAGAAGATATTAAGCAAGTTTAAATTTTACGAGCCGTCAGAATCTATTTATGCGAAAGCAGAAGCAGCCTCAGAAGTTTTAGACCTCTCCAATCAGTTTGGGGAAGGTTGGCTTATCCCCGGAGAAATTGCTCATTATGCTCGTAAGGGTGTAAATAAAGTTGTTTGTCTGCAGCCGTTCGGGTGTATTGCAAATCATATTGTAGCCAAGGGGGTAGAAAAGCGGATTAAGGAAATATATCCGAATATGAATATTTTGTATCTGGATATCGATGGAGGTATTGCAGAGGTGAACTTGCAAAATCGTCTGCATTTTATGATATGATGACCAGTTGTCTCACAGCCTCGTAAATTCATATATGTTGTTTCTGAACGGAGAAAATAGTTCTAGACCTTAAAATTTTTCTTTATTCAGAAACAATATTTTAGTATGCTATTTTGTCCAATATCAAAATTATAACTGTAGCAAGTACCTGTAATTAAAAAAATAAAAACTTATATTTGCAGAAATATTCAGTCATAACTATCTATGAAGAAATCCCATTTTCTGCAAACATTATACTTGCAAAAACCTCTCTTCCTGATTCTTCTTATAGCAACCTTATCTACTCTTCCTTGGATAGGATTAGGAGATTTTTACACCAAAGGTGAACCTCGTGAGGCTGCATTGGCCGTATCGATGATCGAGAAAGGAGAGTGGGTTATTCCTTCCAGTTATGCAGATGAATTTGCATATAAACCGCCATTTAATCATTGGCTTATAGCCGGCTTTTCTTTAGCTCTGACGCATGGCGAAGTTACCCCTTTTACATCGCGTCTGCCATCTACAATTGCATTTATTGCTATGATTGGGGTCTGCTTTATGTTTTTTGCTCGTCGCAGGCCTGTTATAGAGGCTTTTGTTTCGTGTCTTATCTTGATTACCTGCTTCGAAATACACAGGGCTGCCATGACTACTCGGGTAGATATGGTACTTACATTTCTCCTCGTGGCAGCGATTATTCAAATGTATGCTTGGTATCAAAAGCGGCGGGTATATCAGCTTATTTCCATCTGGCTGCTTCTTAGTATGGCTACCCTCACCAAGGGGCCTATAGGGGTCTTACTGCCATGCATGATATTCGGCGTGTTTTTGTTGTTCCAAAAAGAAAACTTTTTCAAAGCAACAGTAAAATGTATTTTGATTGCACTCCCTGCGTTTATTATACCTCTGATTTGGTATTATGCTGCTTATAAGATAAAAGGAGAGGCATTCTTCGACCGTGTGTTCTATGAGAATTTTGGCAGATTTCTTCATCTGAAGGCTGCTGATATGGATGCAAGCTATGAGCTGGGGCATGACGGGCCGTTTTGGATTTACATCGTATATCTGGTTTCAGGCTTTTTACCTTGGACTATTTTGCTTGTGATATCTCTTTTCTTCTTCAAGTATAAAAGAATGAGTGGCTCGGTAAAACAAATCATAAATAATATTGCCGGTAAAATAATGACTATGGACAAAGCGCTTTTGTATAGCCTTATAGTTATTGTTGTTTCGCTATTGTTCTATTCTATTCCTGTGTCGAAAAGGAGCGTATATATAATGCCCGTGTATCCGTTTATAGCAATATTTATCGCTCGCTTTTTTATCTATCTTGTTGATGCAAAACCGAAAGCGGTTCGTATTTCAACCTCTATTCTGTTAGGAATTTCAATTATCGCTCTTCTGATAATAGGACTCGCATATACACGAATTATTGATATAGAATCTATTGCAGGACATTTTTCTAAGAGAGAGAGAACCCTTCAGGATTTCAAAATCTTCTCGGACATGTTCAAGTCCCCAGGTTGGTTAGGCTTATTTGGAATTTCGATTTTGCTATGTGCTACGATTAATAGCATTTATTTGTTACGCAAAAAAATCAATATAAAGATATTGATGGCAGGTTTTGGAATTATGTTCTCCATCAATGTTTTCATGGATTCTTATTTACTGTCTAATTTTAAAGATACTTATTCGGCTCGCCCATTTGCTGAAATGATTTCTGAGAAATATAAGCCCGATGGAGAGATATACGTTACGAATAATCTGAAAAAGTATTTCAATCTCTATGCGTTAAATTTTTATCTGCACAATAACTTTAAGAACATAGATTTAGAATCCCCAAAAGAAGGTTATTTTGTAACCTTAGAGAAATATTCAGATAGTATTCGTCAAGAATATGGAAATAAATACGAGTTTGAACTTTTAGAAAAAAGCGATAAGTTAAACGAGTACAGAACCTCGATGTTATTTTATAGAATAAAATCGAGAAATTAACTCAGCCTTAGCAAACGATTAGACACACATGAAGCAACAAATTAGTAACCTGATTAAAAGTGATTCGATAAAACAATTGATAAAATATGGTCTCGTTGGTGTGGTGGGACTTGTTATTGATATGGGTGTTTACTACTTACTGGTTACTAAATATTCTGTGCATTACCCCTTTTCAAATCATATCAGTACTCTTTTAGCTGGAAAGATGTCTGTTGGGATGCTTGATATTCTTATTTCCAATATTATAAGTTCCACTCTGGCTGTGATTAATAATTTTATACTAAACAGCTATTTTACATTTAAGGTAACTGATAACAAGCTGAAGCGCTTTACTTCTTTTGCCGGTATAGCTGTCGTAGGCATGGTTATAAGCTCCATGTTGCTTACATTGTTTATTGGGGTCATGAAGATGGATGATATGTTGGCAAAAGCATTTGCTATATGTATTGTGGCTGCTATTCAATTTATAATCAATAAGTTTTTTACTTTCAAGCAAAAGTGAGGCTAGGTAAGACGTAATATTTTAACATTATAAATGCAATAATTACACGAGCAACTAAAAACAAAATTCCATATTAATTGTTCTATTAAGAATAACGATAACCTTACTTATTTTGTATTCTAAAATTTTACAATGAACTACCGGTAAGAAGGGATATTCAGTAGTGTTTATTGTTTATTTCAGCTAGATTTTTTTTTGAATTTTTAATGTGGAATGCTTAACAAAGGTATAAAAAAATATGTGTCCAACCCGGTAATCGGGCTTTTACCATTTCTCTTATATGTAATACTTCATATAGCAAATGTGGAAGAGGGATTAGCGCTAATTATCAGTCTTTTCTCAGCTATAGTTGGAGAGTTTCTTGTCCGTCTGTGTTGCAAAACCCGAGGCTTTAGTATTACGTTCTATATTTCAGCAATAGCTATTTTTATTACCTTGTTTATCTGGTTGCTAACTCATAAATATAGTTGGCAATTAAATACCTATCTGGTGATATGCGAAATTGTAATAATATGTCTCTTCATGCTTTTAAGAGTAAGCAAGACATATATTGCCACACGATTTTTTCGACATAGAAACCATCTTCAGAAGGCACTCATGAGCGAGTTTTATGGTTGTGCAACACTCGTTCAGTATGGCTTGACTTTGCATATTTTTGCCATATTATTATATCGACAGTTCTCTTTTAATTATAACTTTTTGCGCTCATCGGATATCGTTATATTCGTTGCTACGCCGCTCTTTATTATCTCTCTGATAGGAATATATCAAACGGTGAAAGTAGGCAATTTGGTCTCTAAACTTAAACAAGAAGATTGGATTCCTATCGTTACCGAGAAAGGGGAGGTGACAGGTAAAATAGCCAAGAGCGTATCCTTGAATATGAAGAACCGGTTTATGCATCCTGTTGTTCGAGTAGCTCTTATCTCAGGATCGAAAATATATTTACAGGAACGTCCCAAGAATGATTTGCTGAACCCTTCGAAACTGGATTATCCGTTCGAAAAATATATGCTCTTTAATCATGAGATCAACCTATCGGCACGAAACAGTATAAGGCGAATGCTTGGTGAAGAAACAAATATTCCTTTGAAATTTGTTCTCAAATACGTATTTGAGAATGACGATACAAAGCGTTTGAATTTCTTGTTTGTAGCCAATGTTGACGATGAGTTTAGTATAAAGAGAACCGGAAAATTGAATGGAAAGTTCTGGACTATAAAACAATTAGAGGCGGGTTTTGCCGATGAAATCTTTAGTGAATGTTTTGAACTAGAATTTGAATACCTTAAAAATATGGTATTGCTATCTCCTGAGAATCAAGCGAGCCAATCAGTATAAAAAACTCTCTTTATAGGGTTTTTCTTTTTCTCCATACCTGATAAGAATTAACCACATTTTGCCACAGTACATAAGCTCCGGGTCCTAAAGATGATATAGGATTTAGATATGTTTGAGCCATCCAGATAGCAAGGATGGTATTTTTTTGTCCTAATCCCTGTCCTCCGGCTATCGTGTCGTTGTAATAAGTGCCTAAACGGCGTCCTACAAGAAATTGAGCTATGCAAATAGCCAAAGCCGATAAAGCGACTGACAGTTCTACTATAAAATTGGGACTTTCTTGGTCGATTATAAACTGTACGGTTTTTCCTGTAATAATAACCAACGCTATCGACCAAAGATAGAAAGACAATCCTTTTGCTTTCTGAATCTCATGATGTACTCTGGGTAACAACCTCTTGAGTAAGAATGCGCCAAACAGAGGAAGAAATAATAATATTGAGACTTTTTGAAATACAATCCAGAATGATTGAAGAAATGAACTAGACTCTATTTCTCCCGTATATGAAAACAGGATGGGTGCAACAATAACAATAACCATGTTGCAGAGTAAGCTATAAGCCATCAGGCTAGGGACATTCCCTCCAAGCATGCCTGTTATTACAGGCGCAGATGTGGCTGTGGGTGCTAAAACGCAAATCATAGCACCTTGAGCGACAATGGGATTGAAAAGGCGAAGTAATACGTAAACGCCAATGCTCCCCAATATCTGTATGGCAATAAGCCAAAAATGCAGTCGGGAAAAATGTATCTCCTTAAACGAAATGTTGCAATAGGTGATCAATAGCATTAATGCTATGAGGTAAGGGGTAAGGAACGAAAGTTCGCCCATATATTTGTGTAACAGAATGCCGGTAAGCATAGCTATAGGCATCATGTACGATTTAATTTTATTCAGCATGATTGGCTTATTGAAGATGTAAAATTAGCAAATATATTCCCTTTGAAGCCGTAATAAAGGTAAAATCATAAAAAAAGAAAAAAAAGAAGTAAATTGAAATATTTTTAAATCTAAATCGTCTAATTAGATAAATACACTAATAAGAACATTGGATATGAAAGATGACAAGAACAAGAAGGAGAATTTGAAATACGCTCCTAAGAAAGAAATCGAATCTCTTGACAGGAAAGATAGTTCAAATGTGCAACTCGCACTTGCTATAGAAGAACTATGTTCCGATGATTTTTTGTTTGATGATGAGAAAGAGTGATTCTTTTCATCCACCTTATTAACTTAAAAAATGAACCCCCCTAATGCTATTATACGATTGAATATTACTATCTTTTTAGCTCGTCTATTGCTTGTCTGAGTGTCTCCGCTGCTTTTTTTACTGTAACATTCCAATCTTCGGCGGCATTGTCGTCAGCACCATCCGAAATGTATTTAAGGCAAAGGAACGGAATGTCTTCTTTCTTCGCAATATATGCCAATGGATATGCTTCCATATCTACGATATTGTAATCTGATGTATTATGGCTCACCTCGAAACTGTCTCCGGTTCCGCAGATGCCCTCTTGCAGGCCGTCGACCCGGATTCCATACTTCAGAATCGGTTTTGTGTTAGAAAAAGGTGTTTCATATAACTCACATCCTAATGTCGTTACATTCATATCACGTTGTATAAACTGGGTGCAGCAGATTACTGCCCCTCTTTCAAAAAAGTTGCTGCCTGCCGATCCGAGGTTGATAATAATACTTGGTTTATTTTGTGCTATCTGTTTTGTTAAATGATACGCTGCATTTACTTTTCCCACACCAATAAAAAGCGGGCTTTCATCTACAAACTTATCTGAGGCTTCACTCTCTAGTGCAAAAACGTACAAAGGATTCTTATTTAATAGCTCTTTAATCATGTTATTGAATCTTGTTTACAAATATAAGCAATATAAAAGAATTGGATAAAGATAAAAAGGTGACAAAAGTAACAGGTTTAGTTCATATTTGATTGTAACTTTTCTCTCCAAATCATATTAGCCCCTTTTATATAAGATAATTTTTTTCATCTACATTAACATTCTACTTTGTTGAGTAAATATAAGAAAATATCAAATTCACATTTGTGCTAATATAAGGTAAAGTAAATAAAAATATGATTCTAAATCCCAGTTTATATGATGATCGAATGATGGGGGAGATGATTTTGTAACAATAATTTAACCGACAGATATTCCATCTTATGTTAAATGAACGTAACTTTGTCGGTTTTGAATAACCAATAAGGTTTTAAAGACGTTAAAGATAAATAACCAATAAATAATGGAAGGTAGAAAAAAATACATAGGTCTCTCCGATAGTGAAGTAAAAGCAAGCAGGCAGAAGCATGGTGCAAATATCCTCACTCCCCCCAAAAAAGAACCTCTTTGGAAACTTTTTTTGAAAAAGTTTGAAGATCCGATCATTCGTATATTGCTTATTGCCGCATTCTTGTCCTTAGGGATTTCTATTATACACAATGAGTATATAGAGACTATCGGTATTTTTTGTGCTATTCTTCTGGCAACGGGCGTCTCTTTTTGGTTCGAAATGGATGCCAACAAAAAGTTTGACGTCCTCAATCAGGTGAACGACGAAGACCAGATTATGGTGATGCGCAACGGAAATGTAAAGCAGGTTGCAAAAAAAGATATTGTAGTTGGTGATATTGTTTTGCTTGAGATAGGCAATGAGGTTCCGGCTGATGGCGAATTGCTCGAAGCTGTATCAATGCAGATAGATGAGTCCTGCCTTACAGGAGAGCTGAGCATAGATAAAACTACAGACCCCGAACATTTTGAAGAAGGAGTTACTTATCCTTCAAACTGGGTGCTTCGAGGAACGAAGGTTATAAATGGGCACGGTGTTTTTGAAGTACATCGTATTGGAGATAATACCGAATTTGGAAAAGTGGCTGTGAAGGCGACCGAAAAAGTTGAAGGTGAAACACCATTGAACCGTCAGTTAGACTCTTTGGCTAAGTTTATCGGTGTTGTTGGTCTTATATTAGCTCTTTTTACATTTTTAGTACTTGTCCTTAAGGATGTTGTTTTCGATCCTATTGTACCTATGCAAAAAAGACAACTTGCTTTGCTTGCCGGTGCAATGTTGGGGGTAGCAGTGGGCATGATAAAAGTATGGTTGCCTATTATATATGGAGGTCTCGAATTGCTCGGTAAAGACTCTAAACTTCCTAAGTCTGTAAAAGAAGGAGGGTGGTTGAGATGGCTTTTGACAGGAGCATTGGTGACGGTTGCCATTTCATCGATCGGATATATTTTTGGAGTAGATCCACTGGATAGTAGTTCGTGGATAAATCTGGATACGGCCACAGAGATCTTACAGGCCTTTATGGTGGCGGTTACATTGGTTGTTGTTGCTGTTCCCGAAGGTTTGCCGATGAGTGTTACGCTTAGTCTTGCGCTTAGTATGCGCCGCATGTTGAAGATGAATAATCTTGTGCGCAAAATGCATGCTGTGGAAACAATGGGAGCTACCACTGTTATCTGTACAGATAAGACAGGAACATTGACTCAAAACCAAATGCAGGTTGCCAGCACTAATTTCTACGGATTGGAAGATCAGCGATTAACCGACAGCGAGATCAGCCGTCTTGTGATAGGAAATATTTCGGTAAACTCTACTGCATTTTTAGATTTCTCAGACCCTAAGAAAGTGGCGGCTTTAGGAAATCCTACCGAAGGAGCTTTGCTGCTTTGGCTCAACAATAGTAAAATACTATATAGTAATATTCGTAACAAAGAAGCTATCATAGAGCAATTGCCATTCTCTACCGAACGTAAGTTTATGGCAACTTTTGTAGACTCTCCAAAACTCAGAAAGAAAGTTTTGTATGTAAAAGGTGCACCAGAAGTAGTTTTGAGTAAATGTAAGCACGTAATTACTACCGAAGGTCTCGTTCCTGTAAGTGAGTACAAAGAAATAATTAATAGTCAGCTATTGCAGTATCAGAATCAGGCAATGCGGACTCTCGGTTTTGCATATCAGTATGTAGATGATGCAAAAGTGGCTGTGGAAGATTTGATTAAAGGAGAATTAATATTTCTTGGAATAGCAGGAATTTCCGATCCTGTGCGTTCTGATGTACCTGAGGCTGTGCAACATTGCTTGAGTGCGGGTGTCGGCGTAAAAATTGTTACAGGCGACACGTATGGTACGGCTAAAGAAATAGGACGTCAGATTGGTATTTGGAAGGATGATGAGGATACCGATCTGAATATTATTGGCGGTGTAGACTTCGAAAAGCTTTCTGATGAGGAAGCGCTCAATAGAGTGCAAGGCTTGAAGATAATGTGCCGCGCTCGTCCGACAGATAAGCAACGGCTTGTGCATCTCCTGAAACAGAAAGGGGAGATCGTTGCTGTTACCGGTGATGGGACAAACGATGCTCCTGCTCTTAATTATGCTGATGTCGGTTTGTCTATGGGCTCGGGAACATCAGTTGCCAAAGAGGCGAGTGATATAACCCTGCTCGACGATTCGTTCAGTAGTATTGCTACTGCTGTAATGTGGGGACGCTCGCTCTATAAAAACATACAACGCTTTATGCTGTTCCAGTTGACTATCAACGTGGCTGCACTTTTGATCGTGTTTTTGGGTTCTGTATTTGGACAACAATTGCCGTTAACCGTAACGCAGATGCTTTGGGTAAACCTGATTATGGATACTTTTGCGGCCGGAGCATTAGCTTCATTACCACCTGACCCGAATGTGATGAGAACTAAGCCTAGGAAGAACAGTGATTTTATCGTGACGCCTTCCATTGCTAAACATATTCTTTTTACAGGCGTAATGTTTGTTATATTACTTCTCGGAATGATGTATTATTTTTCAGATCCTGTTCACTTGAATTCATTCTTTAGTTATGTTGCCGAAGGAGATAGAGAGCGTTACTTCTTGTCGTATTTCTTTACAGTCTTCGTTCTACTACAATTCTGGAATATGTTTAATGCCAAAGCTTATGCAACAGGCAAATCCGCTTTTTCCGGATTAAATAAAAGCGCAGGCTTTGAGTTGGTAGCTTTAATTATTCTTGTAGGACAGATATTGATCGTTACTTTTGGCGGCGATGTATTTCGTACTATGCCGCTAACCATTCAAGATTGGGGCATTATTATAGGCGGCACATCTGTTGTTCTCTGGATTGGCGAATTGATTAGACTGATAAGAAAAAAATGATTTGACAAATAAATATATATTTTCCTGACAATCTTTTCAGCTTATATTAAATAGGCTTATCTAATGTGGAAGTTAGATAAGCCTATTTTAAGATTGAAATAACCTTTTAAGTTAAAAAAGTATTGTTTTTTGAAAGTTTGTTGCTAATAATTCGTCAAAAATATGTATATTTGCGCGCAATAAATTTCAAAAGCTCTTTAATATATGTCGTTTATTGCAGATAAAGTTGTAATGGATGGATTGACATTCGATGATGTATTGTTGATCCCCGCTTATTCAGAAGTTCTCCCCCGCGAAGTCGATTTGTCGACAAATTTCTCACGCAATATCAAATTAAATATTCCGTTCGTTTCGGCTGCAATGGATACTGTTACCGAGGCTAAGCTTGCTATCGCAATAGCTCGTGAAGGTGGTATAGGCGTTATACACAAAAACATGTCTATAGAAGCTCAAGCGCAGCAGGTTCGATTTGTTAAACGTGCAGAAAACGGAATGATCTCAAATCCTGTAAGTATTCTTCGAGACAAAACAGTTGGTCATGCCTTGGCAATGATGGCTGAATACAAAATCGGGGGGATTCCTGTTGTGGACAAAAACAACCGTTTGGTTGGTATTGTGACCAATCGTGACCTGCGCTTCAGACGTGATATGAATGAGTTGATCGATGATGTGATGACAAAAGAAAATATCATTACAACACGCCAGACTACAGACCTTGAAGCGGCAGCAGATATTCTTCAACAACATAAGATAGAAAAACTACCTGTAGTTGATGCCGATAATAAACTAATCGGACTAATCACATATAAAGATATTACAAAGGCAAAAGATAAACCATTTGCCTGCAAAGACGAAAACGGACGTTTGCGTGTTGCTGCCGGTGTAGGTGTAACCTATGATACTTTAGAGCGTGTTGCTGCTCTTGTGCAGGCCGGAGTGGATGCAATTGTTATTGATACTGCACATGGACACTCAAGAGGTGTGGTTGAAATGTTGAAAAAAGTAAAAGCTACTTATTCCAACATCGATATTGTTGTGGGTAATATAGCAACAGGCGATGCTGCAAAATATCTGGTTGATGCCGGAGCAGATGCAGTAAAGGTGGGAATCGGTCCCGGTTCAATCTGTACTACACGTGTAGTTGCAGGTATCGGAGTACCTCAGTTATCAGCTATCTATGATGTTGCTAAAGCGCTGAAAGGAACAAATGTTCCGTTGATTGCGGATGGAGGTTTGCGCTATTCGGGAGATATTGTGAAAGCTCTTGCTGCAGGAGGCTACTCTGTTATGATGGGGTCGTTGCTTGCCGGAGTAGAAGAGTCTCCGGGCGAAACAATTATTTTCAATGGACGTAAGTTTAAGTCATATCGTGGTATGGGATCTTTGGAAGCGATGGAAAAAGGCTCAAAAGATCGTTACTTCCAAGATATGGAAGCTGATATTAAAAAGCTTGTGCCGGAAGGTATTGCTGCCCGCGTTCCTTTCAAAGGATCGCTGTTTGAGGTTGTTTATCAGATGACCGGCGGTCTTCGTGCTGGAATGGGATATTGCGGAGCAAAAAATATTGATGAACTGCACAATGCTAAGTTTACTCGTATCACGAATGCTGGTGTTGCAGAAAGTCATCCTCATGATGTTGCTATTACAAGCGAAGCTCCAAATTACAGCAGAGGAGAATAAAATTTGATTTGACAAAATTTATTATAATACGAATGGCTACCAAGTGGTAGCCATTCGTATTTATTTATATTCTATCATCTTATTCTATGGTATTACTTCTGCTAACTAACCTTTGTTTAGATTAAAAAAACTATTGGTATTCCTTTATTTTAGAATATTTTAAAACATTGTGAGCCTTTATTTCTTGTATCTTTGCTTTTTATACAGTTTATCAGCTTGATATATGAATAAAAGACGACTCATATTCTTTCTTATCACACTACATGCTACTTTTTATCTGCATGCACAGCAGGTAGATCCTGTCGCTATTCAGATTGACGGAAAACCTGTATTGAAGTCGGAATTGGAGAAAGCTTATAGAGAAAGTAATGCTTCAAGACCTGATGATGAAAAAGAATCGCTTGCCGACTTTGTTCAATCTTACATAGATTTTAGGTTGAATATTGCAGAGGCTAAAGTTCAGCGAGTGGATACAACCGGAAATTATATAAGAGATTTATCTGCGGCAAGAGTAGGCATGTCTCGTAAATATATGCAAGATACGATTTACGAAAATGATTATTTGTTGAAGATATATAATAGGATGCAGCAAAACGTGGAAATAAATCACGTGCTTGTCCCATTCGAAGAAAAAATAATATATCCTGCCGATACAGTCGTTCTATACCAAAAAGTGATAGAGCTGCAATGCAGATTATCTAAAAATGGATTCGCTGCCGAAGGGTATAATAAAGTATTGTCGTCTTCTACTGTTTTGGATTATAATCGACAAAACGGCTATATCGGCTGGGTTGCTCCTTTTATGTTTAATGCTAAAGTAGAGGAGGCGATTTACTCTCTTCCTGTTAACGAGGTCAGTATGCCAATAAGATGTTCGGATGGATATCATATTATACAGGTCTTAAATAAACGTCCTGCTGTAGGTTCGGTGGATATCGAGCAAGTATTATTTAATTTTTCCCGTATTCCTGCCGACCTTAATCAAATAGACAGTGTGGGGAAGGTTGCTTGGAGAGAATATCGGAATATGCGTACAGCTTCAGATTATCAATCGTTGTGTGATGAGTTTACTCGTGTAATGCAAATGGGTGAAAAAGGGTGCCATTTTGGAGTTCTAAATTTGGAATCCCGTCTATCTCCAACTTTTATAGAAGCAGCATTTAATCTCAAGAAAGAAGGAGATGTGAGCGAACCTGTACAATCTGAATATGGATTTCATATTATCCGGCTGCTGAAAAAAATCCTGGTTCCCTCTTATGCTGATATGAAGAGCTCGCTGAAAGGTCGGATACTGGAAAGTGACAAGTCGGAAGAAATGACTATTGAGAGACGGAAAAGAATGTCACAAGAATTAGGTTTTAACTTCAATCGTGTGGCTTATGGCAGACTGAATGAAATAGCAAATAAGATATCTCCTAAAGATTCTTCTTTTTTGAAAAATGTTGATAATAATAACGATATTTTATTTTCGTTTGGAGATAATAAGATATATACTGTTGCTAACTTTGTTGAATATATTCGATTGAGGCAAAACTTGATGGATAATAAGCCGACCGATGCTCCTGAAACGGTAGTATATACTGAGGCTATCAATAATTCGTTATCCACAGATGTGTTGAAAGAATATTTTAATGCATATTATTCACGTTGCCTGACTGATTATTATTACTTATCTCTACCAGATAGAGAACCTGAGTATAAGAACCGATTAGATGAAATTTCAAATGGTCTTTTATCTTTTGGCGTAATGAATAAGAATATATGGGAACGTGCCGCTACCGATGAAAAAGGTTTGTCGGAATATTTCAAGAAAAATAAAAGTAAATATTCCCTTGGCGGAACAAAGTATAGAGGGCTGATTGTTTATGCAAAAGATGAAAAAGCACTAACTGTTGCTACATCATTGTCCAAGAGTGTGAATAACAGAGATGTTCTTATTGAAAAAATAAGACATACTCTGAATAAAGATTCTCTCAGGGTACTGATGGAACCCGGAATATGGGCTAAGGGCGAAAATCCGTATGTAGATAATAAGGTCTTTGAGGGAAAAGAAGTAAAAGCAAAAATGGGCTATCCGTACTTTATTGTTTTGGGTGACTTTGTTTCAAAGCCAATAGACTATAATGATGTGAGACATGCTGTTGAATCTGATTATCAAGCTCAGCTCGAGCAACAATGGAAGGCTGATTTACGCAAGAAATACAAAGTGGAGATAAATAATTCTGTATTGAATACAATAAAATGAGAATCTATAATATTATTATAATATCTGCATCAATTTCGATATCTATGCTGTCATGCAGTAAAGGAAGTACTGATGCACCTGATCTGAGCCAAGTTCCTGTAGTTACTGTCGGGGATAAGACCTTGTATATGGATGAGCTCAACAATACGGTTCCTCGCACACTCTCTTCGCAAGATAGCACTGCTGCGGCAGATGCATACATAAAAATGTGGATAAATGATCAGTTGCTGTATGACAAGGCGAAAAAAAACATAGTAAATAAAGAGGAGATAGAACGATTGATAGAAAACTATCGAAAAACTCTTATCTCAAATCTATATCAAGAGCAATTGTTGACGGAGCATTTATCAAAATCCGTCTCTGATGTCGAATTGCAATCTTTTTACGAACAGAATAAAGAAAAGTTGAAGCTGAAAGAAAATATAATAAAGGGGCTTTATCTGAAAGTTCCGATTGACTCAAAAGAACTCAATAATTTTCTGAAGTGGTATAAACAACCGACCGATGCAGCTGTAGAAAATATAGAAAAGAATACATTGAAGAATGCAGTTGGGTACGAATATTTCTACAATAGGTGGGTGAGCTTCAACGAGATTATAGATAATATGCCACTATCCGTGGATAACGGGGCAGACTTCTTGAAAATCAACAAGAATATAGAAGCCCGGGATTCTTCATTCGTATATCTTTTGAATGTGAAAGAGTACAGGACTGTGGGAAGTGAGGCTCCTTATGAGTATATAAAAAATCAATTGATGGAAATTTATACAGAACAAAGGAAAAGTGATTACCTCAATAAGGTGCAACAGGACTTGTATAATAAGGCCATTTCGGATAATGAAATTAAGTTTTATAATAAGTAGACTATAACTTCTTTTTTTACGTTAAGAAAAAGTGATACATTATCACTATATTTACGCCACTTTTTAATAAACAGACAAAAATGATGCAAAAGGCAAGAAAATTAATTTTATTAATAATACTATTGGGGTCGGGTATTTTATCCTACGCTCAGAATAATGTTATAGATGAAATAATATGGGTAGTAGGGGATGAAGCTATCCTGAAATCGGATGTGGAAAAAGTTCGCTTGGGGATGTTGTCCCGCGGAGAACGCATCGAGGGAGACCCTTATTGTTTGATTCCGGAGCAACTCGCTGTTCAAAAGCTGTTCCTCGATCAGGCAAAGATAGATAGTATAGAAGTGCCGGCATCAGCAGTTAATAGCCAGCTATCGAGATACGAGAATAATGTTATTGCTAATCTAGGTTCAAAAGAGAAAGCCGAAGAATACCTAGGCTCTACTATGGCACAGCTCAGGGACGAGTGGCGCGAACAAATTCGTAATGAATATCTGGTTTCAGAAGTAAAGAAGAGCTTGGTGGGTAAAAAGACCAATCTGACACCTTCCGAAGTTCGAAAATATTATGCTCAGCTACCAAAAGATAGTTTGCCTTATATCCCGACAATGGTTGAAGTGCAGATTATTACGAATGAACCTGTGATTCCATTAAAAGATATTGATCAGGTAAAAGACCGACTGAGAGATTATACAAACAGAATAAACTCGGGAACTGCCGACTTCGCTACTTTAGCAATTATGTATTCCGAAGATCCGGGTTCGGCTCCAAATGGTGGCGAACTGGGCTTTATGGGACGTGCCGAGTTATTACCGGAATTCTCAAGTGTAGGATTTTCTTTGTCTGATCCTAAAAAAGTATCAAATATTGTAGAGACTGAATACGGCTTCCATATTATTCAATTGATAGAAAGAAGAGGTGATAGGGCTAACTTCCGCCATATACTACTTCGTCCGAAGGTATCGACAGAAGATATGAATAAAGCAAAATTCAGACTAGACTCTATTGCAAATGATATAAGGGCAAACAAGTTTACTTTCGAAGATGCTACAGTCCTATCTTTCGATAAAAATACAAGAAAGAATAACGGTTTGATGGTAAACTACAAAGAGAGTACAAACTATGGTACTCCTCGCTTTACAATGGAAGAACTACCGACCGAAATAGGCAAGATTGTAAACAATATGAAAGTAGGAGATATATCGCCTGCATTCACAATGAAGCAGAATAGCGGTAAAGAAGTTGTTGCCATTATAAAGTTGAAAAGCAAAACCGAAGGACATGTCGCAAATGTTTCTGACGACTATCAGACATTGAAAGCGATTGTAGAAAACAAAAAGCATGAAGAGGTTCTGAAAAAGTGGCTCCAAACAAAAATAAAGAGTACTTATGTAAGAATAGATAAGGATTGGGAAAACTGTGATTTCCAATATCCCGACTGGATTAAAAAAGATCAGGCTAGCAAGTAAATATAACAAGTGTTTAAGAAATTTATTACATACATAACTCAAAGGCATAGAATATCTGCAATCAGTGTTTTATGCCTGATTGCTATTTATGCATCGGCACAAATGATGATTTCTCCGCATATGAATGTGGATATTTCTCAGGTGCCTCAAAAGCCTCAGAGTCAGCAAAAACCTCAACAGGCAAAAGGAAAACAGAAAGTAATAGACATTATATTTAGCAAGGAGCTCTTTACCCGAGCGGGTTCAGATGTTAAGATATTGAAAGATAGTGTTATATTCTTTCACGATGGGGCGTATTTGTATTGCGACAGTGCCTACTATGACGAAAAGATGAACTCTTTTAATGCATTCAGTAACGTACGGATGGAACAGGGCGATACCCTATTTCTCTACGGCAACTATATGCATTATGATGGAAATACAAGAGTTGTAATGTTCAGAGAGAATGTACGCCTCGAACATGGTAGCGGAACACTGTTTACCGACAGTTTAAACTATGACCGTATGATGAATATCGGTTATTACTTTGACGGAGGTATGCTTGTCGATTCGTTGAATGAGCTTACGTCCTACTGGGGGCAATATGAGCCTGCACTCAAGCTGGCAACATTCAAGGATAGCGTGATTCTTGTGAACAATAAGTTTAAGTTATACTCCGATCGTCTCAAATATAATACGGATACTAAGATTGCAACAATCTATACTCCTACCAAAATTGTTTCCGACAGTGGCATTATTTATTCCAGCAAAGGGTGGTACAATACTGCAACTGAGGAGTCCCTCTTGTTGGATCAATCCACGATTGTAAACAAGCAGGGTAATCGTATATTGAGAGGAGATTCCATCTCGTACCATAAGGCAAAAGGATATGGCGAGGTATTTGGCAATATGTTTTTGCAAGATACGACTAAGAAAGTTATCCTAAGAGGTCATTACGGTTTCTATAATGAATTGACAGACTATGCGCTGGCTACCGATTCGGCTTACTGTATCGAGTATTCGCAAGGTGATACACTATATATCCATGCCGATACTCTTAAGCTGATTGCAATAGTAGATAGCATCAAACCCACCAATCAAAAGATACAAAAGCATACTAAAGTCGCTGCGGATTCCTTACATAGCGATTCTATAGGTAAGCTTCATTCCGATTCCTTGGATACTCAGCCGGTAAATATATCTTCTTCGCTCGAACCTTTGCCGTCTGCATTACCTCCTGCGAAAAAGGAAGAACCTAAAGTGACTACTTACCGAGAGATAAAAGCATATTACGGAGTGCGTTTTTATAGGTCCGACATGCAGGGGGTTTGTGACTCTTTACAGTTCAACTCAAGAGATTCTATACTCCATATGTATAAGGACCCTGTGCTGTGGAATACAAACAGGCAACTATATGGCGATACGATAGACATTTATATGAATGATAGTACAATCGATCATATGCATGTCAAACGATATAGTTTCTCGATAGAGCAGAAAGACTCGCTACATTACAATCAATTGAAATCGCGTTCTATGAAGCTTTTCTTCCAGAATAAACAGCTGGAAAGAGTATTGGCAGAAGGAAATGTGGAGACAATATCGTATCCCGAAGAGAAAAATAAGGAACTGTCAGGTATTCTCAATTGGCTTGAAAGCAGTTATCTACAGATATTCATGAAGGACGGAGCATTCGAGAAGCTTGTTACCTGGCCAAAATCTGTAGGGAAAACAACGCCTTTCGACCTGATTACTCCCGAACAATTGCGTTTAACAGACTTCTATTGGTACGATTATTTACGACCTTTAGATAAAGATGATATATTCAGGAAAGTTTCTCGTAAAGCATCAGATGTGAAACCTCAACGGAGTAAAACATCTGTCTTTAATCGGGAAGAATAACCATAGAATAATAATGAGTGATATAATACATCTTTTACCCGATTCTATAGCCAATCAAATCGCGGCAGGAGAGGTTATTCAACGGCCTTCGTCAGTGGTGAAGGAATTGGTTGAAAATGCCATCGATGCCGGTGCAGAAAGTATACAGCTTATCATTAAGGATGCCGGCCGTACACTGATTCAGGTGATAGATAACGGAAAAGGAATGTCGGCAACAGATGCCCGTATGGCCTTTGAACGGCATGCTACATCTAAGATAAGAAAAGCGGATGATTTGTTTGATCTTCACACCATGGGGTTCAGGGGTGAGGCTTTGCCTTCTATTGCTGCTATCTCGCATGTCGAAGTTAAAACAAGAAGGGCTGAAGACGAGCTGGGTACTTTGCTGCAAATAGCAGGGTCGAGAGTTGAAAGTCAGGAGCCTGTGGCTTGTCCCGTAGGGAGTAATTTCTCTGTAAAGAACATATTCTATAATGTTCCTGCCCGTCGTAAATTCTTGAAATCGAACGATACTGAACGTAGAAATATTCTTACCGAACTGGAGCGTATTGTTCTGGTAAATCCTTCTATCGAATTTACTTTTATAGATAATGATGTAGAAGTATTAAAATTCCCGGCTGGAGGTTTACGGCAGCGTATCGTTAATGTCGTAGGTAAGAACTTCAATCAGCAGCTTATCTCTATTGATATAGATACTTCTCTGGCTAAGATAACCGGCTTTATAGGTAAGCCCGAATCGGCACGAAAAGCCAGAGCCCAGCAGTTCTTTTTTGTGAATAACAGGTATATGCGTCATGCATATTTTAATAAGGCTGTACAGTCTGCATTCGACCCTTTGATTCTGAACGGCGAGTATCCAAACTATTTTATTTATTTTCAAGTTGATCCTTCTACTATCGATGTAAATATACATCCGACAAAGACAGAGATAAAGTTTGAAAATGAACAGCCTATCTGGCAAATTCTTACTGCAGCCATCAAGGAGGCATTGGGTAAGTTTAATGAAGTACCTACAATCGATTTTGATACTGAAGGAGCTATAGATATACCGATACACGATCCTTCAAAAAATATATCTCAGCCTCGTGTAAATGTAGATCCGTCATATAATCCATTCAAGTCGCCTGCAAGGACAAACTATCAGCGTCCAAAGTTCGATTTGGATCAGTTATACAAAGGATTTGAAAGTGATAAAAATACTGCCGATTTTTCTACAGAGGTTGCCCCCGATGTTGATATTTTTAGTCAGCAACAAACAGGCGATTCTGAAAAGATAGTTCCCGAAATGGTGGTACATTATCAATACAAGAACCGCTATATCCTTACCTCCGTTAAATCGGGGCTAATGCTTATCGATCAGCATCGTGCTCATATTCGTATATTGTTCGATCAGTTTTTATCTCAGATAGAGCATAAAAGAGGCATCTCACAACGAGCACTATTTCCCGAGATTATCGAGCTGTCTCCATCAGAGGCTGCTATGATGCCTTATCTGACAGACGATCTTGAGGCTGTAGGTTTCGATCTGAGTCATTTAGGGAATAATTCTTATGCTATAAATGGTACACCTGCCGAAATAACTAATATAGACTCTGTACAGCTTGTGCACAATATGATAAATAAGAGTATAGAGAGCGGTAGCGATGTAAAAGAGGAAATACGCGAGGCACTGGCACTTTCGATGGCTTATGCTGCATCAATCCCTTATGGGCATACGTTGTCTACAGAGGAGATGAATAAGATTGTCGATCAGCTTTTTGCTTCCTCTGCATATAAACATACTCCTGACGGAAAAACAATTATCTCTATGCTCGAAGATGATGCGATAGAGAAAATGTTCAAGTAAATCTTAAACTATTTATCTATGAGAAAGGCGAAAATTATCTCTCTCATCTTTAGTATCTTTTTTATTTTAGGGCTATGTGCCTACTACTTTTATCCATCAACGACAGTCTCTACCGATAAGGCTAAAGCTACTAGGGAAGAACAGATAGAAGATGGCGATATAATCTTTCAGACTTCACTCTCGGCTCAGAGTAAGGCTATTCAGCAAGCTACAAACTCAAAGTATTCTCACTGTGGCATTATTTATAAGAATAATGGTAGATTCTATGTCTATGAGGCTGCTGAAACTGTAAAGCTGACTCCTTTAGATGAGTGGGTAGCAAAGGGAAAGGATGGTCATTATGTAATCAAACGGCTAAGGATTGCAAATCAGATATTAACCTTTAACACGTTGAAGAAAATGAAAGAGGAGGGGGCTAAACTCTTAGGAAAAAGTTATGACTCTGCATTTGACTGGTCGGACGAAAAAATATACTGTTCTGAACTTGTCTGGAAAATATATAAGCGAGGCGCAGAAGTTGAAGTTGGCAAGCTCCAGTACTTAAGAGACTTTGACTTGACAGGAGAAGAAGTCCAACAGAAACTAAAAGAACGATACGGAGATAAAATACCGAAAGATGAGGTTGTAATTTCCCCCGCATCTATTTTTAATAGTAGTATGTTAGAGACGGTTATTTCTCATACTCTATAAGATACAAAAAGCAGAATATTCGAATATTCTGCTTTTTGTATTTATAATAAAATTATACCAGTGTTATTTATTCAACAGCTTTTTTACTGTTTCAGAAATAGCTTTTCCGGCAGCAATACCTGCAAGAGTTTTTGTGGCTACACCCATCACTTTACCCATATCCGCAGGAGATGAAGCTCCTACCTGAGCTATAATTTCGGTGATTCTTGCGTCCAGTTCTTCTTGTGATAATTGCTTTGGCAGATATGCTTCTATAACAGCAATCTGTGCTAATTCATCTCCCGCCAGATCTTCGCGACCCTGATTCTTATATATTTCTGCGCTATCTTTACGTTGCTTCACCATCTTTTGTAAGATAAGAGTTGCTGCTTCGTCAGATAATTCATCATTAGCCCCTTTTGCTGTTTTTGCTTCAAGAAATTCTTTTTTCATTCCTCGCAACGCCTCTAGTCTTATTTTGTCCTTTGCGCGCATTGCGTCTTTGATATCTTCGCTTACTTTATCAAATAAGTTCATTGTTGTATTTTTTATTATGATTTAGTCATTAAAAAGGCCACCTTGTTTCTTCATTTCCGGTTTGTATTCGCTTGGGTTGAATTTCTCATCACGTTTGAATACCGGAGTATTTTCCAAAGCGTCAATAATCTTATCATTATCCAATTCATCTGTAGATAGGATAATCGGCTTTTGTCCGAAAAACGAGGAACGGACAGCTACAGTTTGCACGCCATCTTTTCCGTAATGTTTTTCAATCATTTCGTTGATGCGGCGTTTTTCTTCTTCTTCCTGCCTGATTCTTTCTTCCTCTTCTTCCTCATCAATTTCGATAAGATCACTTTCCATTCCCGGGATGCTCGACATACCGAATCCTGTCGCCAGCAAAGTTATTTTTACCTGCTTGCCTAGATTTTTATCTATAGCAGTACCCCAAATAACTTCTATCTCTGGGCCAAAGCGCTTCATAAAGTTGGCAACAGCTTCCATCTCTTCTACTATGAGCGGTTCTTCTTCGCTCGAATAGATATTAAATAGAATCTTCTTGGCATCAAATACATCATTGTTATTCAATAATGGAGAGTGAAGCGCATTTACAATTGCATCTTCCACACGATTTTCTCCTTCGCCTCGTCCGCTACTCATGATGGCTACACCGCCATCTTTCAAGATGGTTTTCACATCGGCAAAGTCCAGATTTATATGTCCGTGTACTGTGATTATCTCCGCAATACCTTTAGCTGCGATTGTCAGCGTATCATCAGCTTTTGCAAAAGCATTGGGGATAGTCAGGTCGGCATAGATATCAATCAGTCTCTCATTGTTGATCACAAGCAGTGCATCAACGTTGCGTGCTATATTTTCTACACCTTTCAGTGCTTGTATAATTTTTTTACGGCCTTCGAATACAAATGGTATGGTAACGATACCAACTGTAAGTATTCCCATATCTTTAGCAATACGGGCTACCACAGGTGCTGCTCCTGTTCCGGTACCACCTCCCATTCCGGCAGTGATAAATACCATTTTGGTTCCGTCTCCCAATAGTTTTTCCAGATCCTCACGGCTCTCTTCTGCCGCAGCTTTTGCAACTTCGGGGCGGTTTCCTGCTCCAAGTCCTTCCGTGGTTTTTCTTCCCAGTTGGACACGTGTTTCTACCGGAGATTCGCACAATGCTTGATTATCGGTATTGCACAATGCAAACGATACATCATGTATACCTTCATTAAACATGTGATTTACGGCGTTACCACCACCACCACCTACACCTATAACCTTTATGATTGTCTGAGTTTTTCTTGGGAATTGAAAATCCAGTATTTTTTCATCCATATCTTAGCGTATTTGTTTTGTTATAACTTAAGGGATTTACTTCGATTATTCTTCATCGTTGAATACTGTTCCTCCAAAGTTTTGTACTTTTTCGAAGAACCTAAAGAGCGATGTTTGCCCTTTGTTTTTATCTTTCTTTCCCTTTTTAGGCTTAGGAGCTTCTTCCTCATCCTCTTCTTCCTCAATTTCGGGAGCAGGTGGGGTAGGAATTGTTTGTTGAACCGGTACAGGTTCCGGTCTGAAAGCTTCCTTTCTTTCGCAATTCTCATTTGCGAAAAGCAGTAAGCTAAGAGCCTGTGTATATACGGGATTTTGCAGTAATTCGGCTGCATTATTAATATATACACGTTTTGGTGTTGCCCGCTTTACCGGAAGTTGTGCTTTGTCTACAAAGTATTCTTCCAGCCCTGTCATTTGCGATGCTCCACCTATAATAATAATTCCGGCATCCAGTTTATCTCCAAATCCTGACTCTTTTATCTGATGAATCACGTTCAAGATAATTTCATCCTGACGTAGTTGTATCACTTTGTTCAATTCTCTGAGGTCTATATCGGCTGAAGTATCACTGGTTGGTCTTGCTTTTTCTTTACCTAATTTTGCATAACGTATTTTGTATGTTTCGGCAGATTCGAAGACAAAGCCTAATCCCTGAACATCTTTCGTAATCGTACGTCCTCCGAACGGAATAACTGCCATATAGCGAAGCAATCCGCCCTTGTATATGGATAATGTAGTAGTGCCTGCGCCAAAATCGACCAGAGCACATCCAGCTTGTCTATCTTGTTCTTCCAGAACGAGAGCACCTGCGGCTACAGGGCCTACAATAAATCCGGCAATATCGATCTGAGCCTTTTCTGTACTTTTTGCAAGATTGCTTTTTATATTAGGGCGTCCGATAACCAAACGGTAATGACCTTCAATTACAGAAGCAACCTTATCAATCGGGTCTTCTTCGTATTGTCCGTCAAGGTAGTATTCAGGAGCGAGTACGCTATAGTTGGCAAAGAAATCGGGCTTGTTCAGCTTAGCTTGCTGTTCCATTCCGTCGAGTATGGCAAATGTAATAGGAGTGCTGCCATCGAGCAATTTAGTCTCTTTGTGTTCTATTGCCCGAAGTGATTTTCCGGCAACAGAAACATAAGCTTTTCCTATTTTCTTCCCTGTCTTGTTTTCTAACAGGTGAATAAGTCCTTTGATTTTGCCGGCGGCATCATCTATATTATATATTGTCCCATATTTTACACATGAATCGGCAGGTATACATTCCGATGCCAAGATGGAAATAACGCCTTGTTCATTCTTACGTCCCAGTACACCAACAATTTTTGATGTGCCAAGGTCAATACCTACAATAAATCCTGATTGTTCCATATATCTTCTTCTCCTTTACAGTCCAATTCGAAAGAATTGTCCAGATCTTGTTCTTTATTCAACGTTTTGTACAAACAACTTGTTTGTTAAACTTCAGATTTATGACTGAATATTTATTCCACCCGGTCTCGTTAAGCCCGTTTTGATAAAAGGTGAGCAATTTGGCAAGCTTCTCTTTACATCCGTCCACACTGCCTAGTATGACCTGATGATCACCGACACGGGGTATTAATTTAATATCCTGGTTAGGTAGTACGACTATTTGTTCAATTTGTGCATTCCAAAACTCATCATTATGCAAAAATAATGCAAATTTATATAAGTCGGTCTTTGCAAACTCTTCTTTTATTGCTCCTGTTGCTATAGGGAGGTATGCTGTAGAGCGATTAGAAAGAGGCATTTTATTGCCCGTATTATCTATATAATAGTTTCCTCCAAGGCTGCTTATAACACGCAGAATCGGCTTCCGCTCTTCAATTACGGCTTTTACGGCTCTATTGTTTGTTATAAATACGTTGGCTTCTTTTATCAGCTGATTGGCCATTATGGCCTCTTCTATCTTGTTTGTATTAATGTTTTTTAATTGTTTGCCTGTAGGGTCAAGTCCTTTATCTTTGATGTAACTTACAATATCTTTTGTTTCGATAAACTTATTGCCCTCGGCACTATTTTTTATTTCTACTTCAAAACTTGTACAAAAGTCATCCTGCGGCTTTTTTTCGAAATAAAAAGCCGAGAAAATAAGATAGCCTGCAAGAAGGCATATTCCTCCGATGACTAATATTTTTTTTATCATTTCTCTTTTAAAACTTCTTTTATTGCTTCCAACAATTGATCGATATCTCCAGCTCCGACTGTTAATAGAACCTCAATATCATTTTTATTTTCCAATAAAGGTAATAATTCTTGCTTGTTACACAATGTTTTAGGACAGGTAACCTTGTCGAAAATTATTTTTGAAGTCACACCTTCTATCGGTTTTTCCCTTGCAGGATATATATCCAGTAAAATGAGTTCGTCAAGCAAAGAAAGACTCTTTGCAAACTCATCGGCAAAATCTTTTGTCCGGCTATAGAGGTGAGGCTGAAAAACTCCTGTAACCTTGCGGTCAGGATATAACTCCTTCACAGAAGTAATGCTTGCAGCTAGTTCCTGAGGGTGGTGCGCATAGTCGTCTATCATCACGATCTTATCTGTTTTAAGAATAAAATCGAAACGACGTTTTGCCCCCTGAAATGTGAGCATTGCATGTCTCAGTTCGTCAGGTGTAGCACCATTGAGCCATGCCAGAGCCATTGCTCCGATACTATTCTCTATATTGATTCTTACAGGAACGCCAAGTTGTATGTTGTCTATTACTTCCTTTGGAGTAACAAAGTCGAAGCGAATTTCACCGTTGCCTATTTTTATGTTCTTTGCATGGAAATCGCCTTTATCTTCAGAGTAGGTATATACCTTAACTCCTTCTCCAACTTTGGGTGAGAGTTTTATATTGTGTTTCATCACCAACGCTCCTCCTTGTTGAATGAGGGTGGTGAATTTCTCAAAGCTTTTGAGATACTCTTCTTCCGTTCCGTAGATATCCAAATGGTCTGGGTCTACAGAGGTAATAAGAGCCATATACGGATGCAGCCAGTGGAAAGAGCGGTCATACTCATCAGCTTCGATAACGGTAAACTCACTCTTGTCTGAAAGCATCAGATTGCTGCTATAATTTTTTAGTATACCGCCTAAGAAAGCATTACAATCGAGGTGCGATTGTTTAAGGATGTGAGCCAGCATACTTGATGTTGTTGTCTTTCCGTGTGTTCCTGCACAACAGAGTGCTTTGCTCGATTTGGTGATAGTTCCTAAAACCTGAGCACGCTTCTGTATCGTAAAATTCTGCTCGTGGAAATATATAACTTCTTCGTTCTCGGATGGAACAGCCGGCGTATAAACCACTAATGTAGTATCCTTTTCTTTGCAGTATTCCGGTATCAGGCTTACACTATCTGAATAGTGAATTTCTGCGCCTTCTTTTACCAGTTCTTTTGTCAATGGTGTTTCGGTACGATCATAGCCTGCTACCTTTTTGCCTTTCGACATAAAGTAGCGAGCCAGATTGCTCATCCCGATACCACCGATTCCGATGAAATATACTGCTTTTATATTATTCATGTTTTATTTTCGCTTTATTAGTCCTATTGCTTCATCTACAATTCGGTTTGCCGAATCATGTTGCGCCAATTTTAAAATATTTTCTGACAGAGTTTTTAACTTGTCCTTATCCTTTATTGTCTCCAAAGCTGTTTTAACCAACAAATCGTTCGCTTCAATATCCTTTATGAGGATAGCGGCATCTTTGTTTACCAGAGCCATTGCATTTTTGGTTTGATGATCTTCCGATACATTTGGAGAAGGAACAAGAATAACCGGTTTGCCCAACAAGCATAGTTCGGAGATAGAGCTTGCACCTGCTCTTGAGATGACCAAATCGGCTGCTTTATATGCTAAATCCATTCGGGAAATGAATTCATGGATATGAATATTCTGTGGATTCCCTTTCGATGCCAGATCCATATTCAGTTCGAAAAAGTATAGTTTTCCACATTGCCAAATGATTTGTATATCAGATTCTGACAAAGCTTCTATTCCGCTAAATATACTTTTATTTATTGTTCTCGAACCAAGGCTGCCACCTACAACCAGAATTGTTTTTTTATTCGGGTCGAGGTTAAACTCTGTATAGGCATCTTCTTTCGTTATATTCGATGATAATAATTCTTCACGACAAGGGTTGCCGGTCATCACTATTTTATCTTTCGGAAAGAATCTTTCCATATTTTCGTAGGCAACACAGATACTGGAAGCCTTCTTGCCTAAGAACTTGTTTGTAATTCCGGCATACGAATTTTGCTCTTGAATGAGGGTAGGGATACCTAGTTTACTTGCCTTATACAACGTTGGGCCACTGGCATATCCTCCCACGCCAATCACGATATCGGGCTTAAATTCTTTTATGATTTTGCTAGCCCGATTGAGGCTTTTCTGAAATTTCCAGATTGTAGAAAATATCTTGATCGGATTTTTTCTGCTAATCCCGACTACATTTAACCCTTCTATTTTGTATCCTGCGTTTGGAACTTTTTCCATTTCCATGCGTCCTTCGGCTCCCACAAAAAGTATTTCGGAGTCAGCGTAACGTTTTTTGATGGTGTTGGCAATAGCTATTGCCGGAAATATATGACCTCCTGTTCCACCTCCGCTAATAATAACTCTCAGATTTTTCATAGTTCTTCTGTATCTTTTACATAGGGTTCAAAATCTATATTGGCAATGCTTTCGTCCACATCTTCATGATCTGAATCATTGAGTCGGGATGAGCATGCCAGAATAATGCCAAAATAGGCACATGTGATAATGGTAGACGTTCCACCCCGGCTTACCAGAGGCAGAGGTTGTCCTGTAACAGGAATCAAATTGACGGCTACGGCCATATTAGCCAAAGCCTGTATTGTGAGTATAAGTGCAGACCCGAGTATAAGATATCTCGGGAACTTCTTTTCGCATTTTGAAGCCAGAACGCCACACCTGAACATCAGAGCGACATATAAGAGCAAGACGAATAGCCCCCCAAGCAGTCCTGTTTCTTCAAGGATGATGGCAAAGATAAAGTCGGAATAGGCTTGTGGAAGAAAGTCTCGTTCAACACCGCTTCCCGGCAAGCCGATTATACCACCGTTAGCTATAGCTATCTTGGCATGCGATACCTGGTAGTTGTCGTCAGTTATTTTATAGGCAATAGTTCCGTCGGCGTTCCTCATCTCTTTATCTTCTTCCGAGTGCCTTTCTATACGGTTTTTCCATGTAGCCAGACGTCCCGGTAAATACTCTTTTGCAAAAGAATCGGGTAGGAGCGTAAGGCTGCCTAGCAAAATAGCTACAGCAGCAAGCCCAACAAAAGCAATCAATCCTAACTTCCTGAGGCTGACCTGTCCGATAAACATAAGCATAAAGCAGACGCCAAAAAGGAGACATGCCGTAGATAAGTTTTCGGGTGCAATAAGTAAGCATAAGGCTCCAATACCAATAATAAGGGTCTTGAATATCCAGCCTTCATTATCAGGCTTCATCTTACTTAAAAAGAAGGAGACAAACCCGATTGCCGAAATTTTAGCAAACTCGGAAGGTTGTATCGTAAATGCACCGATACCTAGCCAGCGTTGTGCCCCATTCACATCTTGCCCCATAAACATGGTGACAACAAGGAGAACAGCAGATAGCGGTATTCCCAATAGTAATACTGAGAAATATTTGCTGGGAACCCTCTGCAAAAACATGACGAGGGCAAAACCAATAAGCAGGAATGCCGCATGTCGCAGAATCGGTGCCCAGTGGCTATGTTGACGGTAGGCAATTGTACTTGTAGCACTAAATACTTCAAGCAAAGAGATAATACACAGTGCGATAAATATACACCATATAACTTTATCTCCTTTGAATGCCCGCCCTAAAAAATTGAATTCCATTTTTGATTACAGTTTTCTGACGTATTCTTTAAACTGGTCACCTCTATCCTCATAATTCTGGAAGAGGTCGAAACTGGCGCAGCAAGGCGATAGTAAAACCGTATCTCCCTCTTGAGCCAATGCGTAAGATTTTTCTACTGCATCCTTCATTGATGAGGTATCTACAATATTGTCTATTTTACCATCAAAGAATTTATGCAGCTTACTGTTGTCAACTCCGAGGAAAACCAAAGCGCGAACTTTATCTTTAACCAATTGCTCGATCTCTGTATAGTCATTCCCCTTATCTGTTCCTCCTAAAATAAGTACAACCTTCGTTTTCATGCTTTGTAAAGCATACCAGCACGAATTAACATTAGTTGCCTTGGAGTCGTTTATAAACTGTATACCTCTCACTTTGGCCACTTTTTCAAGGCGATGTTCTACTCCCTGAAAATCACTAAGTGAGTGGCGCAAGTTTTCATCTGTTATATCCAGCAACTTTGCCGTGATACCTGATGCAAGCGAGTTATACAGGTTATGTGTTCCTTCGAGTGCTAGTAAATCTTCTTTCATAATGAAAACCGATTTAGGAGTATCTATTTTTATTTCATTGTTTTCGGGGTATGCAATAGCATTACCCACTTTGTGGTCGGCAAATGTATATTGCTTGCCTTTCGATATCAGCTTTTGTATTTCTTTGCTTACAATCGGGTCTTCTTCCCAAAATATAAAAGCATCTTCTTCCGTCTGGTTTTGTACAATACGCATTTTGGCATCAACATACTTTTGCATATCATGATCGTATCTGTCGAGATGATCGGGAGTGATATTTAAAAGAATGGCGATATCTGCCTTAAACGTGTACATGTTTTCCAGCTGGAAACTACTTAGTTCCAATACATAATAGTCGAAATTATCTTCTGCTACCTGACGGGCAAAACTTCTTCCGATGTTTCCTCCAAGACCTACATTTAGTCCTGCCGATTTCAGTATATGGTAGATGAGGCTGGTAGTGGTTGTCTTCCCATTACTGCCTGTGATACAGATCATTTTTGCAGATGTGTAGCGTTTGGCAAATTCCATCTCCGATAGGATAGGAATACCTTTCTCTGCTGCTTTGTGAACAAGAGGTGCATAATTAGGAATGCCCGGGCTTTTGATGATCTCGGTTGCAGCCAGTATGAGGTCTTCGGTATGTCCTTTTTCCTCGTAAGGTATGCCATACTGATCGAGTTCGGCTTTGTACTGGTCTTTTAACGGTCCGCTGTCAGACAAAAAAACATCAAATCCTTTTGCCTGTGCCAGTATAGCCGAGCCTACGCCGCTCTCTCCTCCTCCTAATATGATAATCTTGTTCATCATTTATTTTTATCGCATTTTTAATGTTGCCAATGTAAGTACTGCCAGAATAATTCCAATAATCCAAAAACGGACTACAATCTTCGACTCGGGTATAGGCCCTATTGGTTTTTGAAACAAGGCTTGTATTCCCGAATTTCCTGCTTTTTGGAAATGATGGTGCAAAGGAGTCATTTTGAAAATACGTCTGCCTTCTCCGTATTTTTTCTTTGTGAATTTAAAGAATGCCACTTGCATCATTACCGAAATACTCTCTACAAAGAATATTCCACAGAGAATAGGGAGTAGCAATTCTTTGTGAATTACAACTGCAAAAACACCGATAATTCCCCCTAATGTCAGACTACCCGTATCTCCCATGAAAACCTGTGCCGGGAAGGCGTTATACCAAAGGAATCCAATTGTAGCCCCGATAAATGCAGCGGCAAATATTACGAGTTCCTGACTGCCAGGTATAAACATAATATTAAGGTAAGAGGCAAACTCCATGTGTCCGGATACATACGCGAGTATGCCGAGTGTTACCCCGATAATGGCAGAGCTTCCGGCTGCTAACCCATCCAGTCCGTCGGTAAGGTTGGCACCATTGGAGACGGCAGTTACAATAAAAATAACGATGAACACAAACAGTATCCATGCTGCCGGTTCGGCATATTCTCCCATAAAGCCAACAAGATCCTCGTAGTCGAGGTTGTTATTTTTCATAAATGGGATTGTTGTCTGAGTGGATTTTACTCCTTCAGCTACATAACTTACACGCTCTATTACATTGTCCTGATTACGGTATTCTATATTCTCGCGGATGATTATATCGGGACTCAGGTATATTGTCAGACCCACTATCAATCCCAGTCCGACCTGTGCCACTATTTTAAATTTACCTTGTAACCCTTCTTTATCTTTTTTGAAAACTTTTATATAGTCGTCCAGAAAGCCCAGTGCACCAAGCCATATTGTTGTAATCAACATGAGAATGATATATACATTGTCTATTCGGGCAAAAAGTAGTACAGGTGTTAGTATTGCTATAATAATGATAACACCGCCCATGGTAGGGGTTCCTTTTTTACTTAGTTGTCCTTCAAGACCAAGATTACGGACTGTTTCACCGATTTGCAGTTTTTGCAATTTGTCGATGATCCGTCTTCCTATAATCGTAGAAATCAGCAAGGAGAATATTACAGCCATGGCTGCCCTGAATGAGACATAGCGAAACATCCCTGCTCCCGGGAAATCTAATTTGTCTAAGTAATCGAATAAATAATATAGCATCTTGTCTTTCTTATTTTTCTAGTTATTCTCCAAAAATGTTCTTAACTATTTCTTTATCATCAAAATGATGTTTTACTCCTTTTACATCTTGATAATCTTCGTGCCCTTTTCCTGCAATGAGGATTACATCTCCCGCTTTAGCTAATGCACATGCTGTTTTTATGGCCTGTTCACGTTCTACAATCAGAAGTGCTTTTTTCAATTGTTCGCTGTTTAGCCCATCTGCCATATCATTGATTATAGCTTGCGGCTCTTCGTAGCGAGGGTTGTCGGAAGTAAGTATAACCTGATCGCTCAAACGCACAGCTTCGCGTGCCATGATCGGACGTTTTGTCTTATCCCTGTTTCCTCCGCAACCTACAACTGTTATTACACGGCCGTTTCCTTCCAATACCTCGTGTATTGCTTCCAATACATTGGTGAGAGCATCGGGCGTATGCGCATAGTCTACAATTGCAGTAAAGCCTTGAGATGAACGGATTGTCTCGAAGCGTCCTGATACCGGTTTCAGAGTACTAAGTACAAGCAGAGCTTCTTCCGAGCTTTGTCCTAACAATATGGTTGCCCCGTAAACAGCAAGCAGGTTGTATACATTAAATACTCCCACAAACTGTACTTGCAACTCTTTGCCATTGATTTCTATTGCAGTACCATCGAAGTGTTTTTCGATGATTCGTGCTTTGAAATCGGCTAAAGAATGAACAGAATAAGTACTTGTTTTAGCCTTTGTGTTTTGTAACATTACCAATCCGTTTTTATCATCGATATTGGTAAGAGCGAATGCTGTTTCCGGTAGTTGGTCGAAGAAAGCTTTCTTCGCTTTTAAGTATTCGCCCATTGTTTTATGGTAGTCCAAATGATCTTGTGTAAGGTTGGTAAATATTCCCCCTTCAAATTTTAGACCACTTATACGTTTCTGATGAATGGCGTGCGAGCTTACTTCCATAAAGGCATATTCGCACCCTGCATCTACCATATTTTTGAGCATTTCGTTCAACGAAATAGGGTCGGGGGTAGTATGTGTGGCATGATATACTTTGCCATCTATATAATTGGCTACGGTTGACAACAAGCCTACTTTATATCCCAGCTTGCGGAACATCTCATAAAGTAGTGTGGCTGTTGTTGTTTTTCCGTTTGTGCCTGTCACACCTACCAGCTTCAGATTGTTTGATGGGTCGCCATACCAATGTGTGGCTATCTTTCCGGCAGCATCGGCGCTGTCTTTTACTTTTATATATGTGATGCCTTCGTTAGAAGTATCTATTTTGCTTTCGTGAAGAATAACTTTAGCCCCTAGTTCCAGAGCGTTTTTTATATATAGATGACCATCCACCTGAACGCCTTTAAGAGCAATGAAAACCGATCCGGGAGTTGCCTTGCGGGAGTCTGTAAAAACTCCGGTTACATTTATATCCTGTTCTCCCTTTATTTCTATTACATCTATGTTTTTAAGTAAATCCTGCAACTTCATATCTGTATTTTTTTCGTTAATTTAATTCTATGGTTATGGTTGCTCCTTTCGTTGTTCTTGTTCCCGGAGCTATAGATTGCTGTTTCACTTTTCCTGCACCTATAAGGTTTACTTTCAGTCCTTCAAGCTCTAATAAATATATGGCATCACGTGCGCCCATTCCTATGACGTTAGGGACTAATCCTTGCTTGATAGAAGAATTGCTTTGAAGAAGAATACCATTGATCGAAGAGTCTGTATTTATCCACTCTACTTTATCTCCCGAATAGTTGTAATCTTGTTTTAATTTTTTCAAAACAATCTCTGTATTTTTGAACGAACCGCTTTTAACGATAGGTATAAGTGAGTTTACTGTATCTTTCTGAGCAAGGATAGGGGTTGCTACAGTATTTCGCGTATATATTCCCTCGGCAATGGTTTTGAATACCGCTCCCGGCATAAGTCCCCCCGATGGAATTCCCTGTGGTCTGCGTATGCCTACAAAGCAAGTATATTTGGGATTGTCGGATGGGAAGTATCCACAGAATGATACATAATACCCTTCGTATCCCCCTCTGGCTGCAATCATCGCTGTTCCTGTTTTTCCTGAGATAGGAAACATTTCAGATTCAATCGTTTTTCCTGTACCATCGGTTACAACACCTCTTAGAATATCTTGCACCTCTTTGAGGGTTTTTTCGGAACATAATGAAGGATTTATAATCTCGGTTTCAAATTCTTCTTCTATTTTTCCGTCTCTCATGAAGGCTTTGGTGAGAAACGGCTTGATCATCTTCCCTTTATTTGCGATACCATTATAGAACATTAGCATGTAAATAGGTGGTACCTGTGTCTCATAGCCGAATGACATCCACGGTAATGTGGTTTTAGACCATGGGTTTGATTTGTCATCGGGGAAGCGAATGACAGAAGTTCCTTCTTTTCCTTGCAGTGGAACATCCCATTCTATTTTTTTTGTAAGCCCCAGATCATGTATGCGCTGTACATATTTTTGAGGATTATTTTCATAACCTTTTAATATCATTTTTGCGATAGCAACATTCAGCGAAGAGTACATTCCTCTCGCCACTGTTACATAGCCTTTGTCTTGTCCTTTGCGCCAGTCATGGTCTTTTACGATGCGTCCCTTATATTCGAACAAACCGTTGCCGACAAAGATTTCTTCATCGGGGGTCACTACTCCGTCTTCGAGGGCAATCATCAGTGACACTGTCTTGAAGGTAGACCCCGGCTCGGACATGTACGAAAAAGCATTTGGATTACCTTCGGCATAAACACCGGGCGACATGCGGTCGAGATTGGTTATGGCTTTTATCTCCCCTGTAGCCACTTCCATTACAATAGCACATCCGGATTCGGCATTGGTTTCTACCAGCTTGTTGTAGAGAGCTTTCTCTGCTAAGTCTTGGACATCTACATTCAAAGTGGTTTTTATATCCCATCCATCAGTTGGCTCGTTCAATACAACGTCTATCCAGCGACCCTGTACACGTTGGCGTGTTTTCAGACCCGGAATTCCTTTTAGTATAGAGTCGTATTTTAGTTCCAGACCACTGGCTCCTCCTGCGTCGAAGTCTTTGTATATAGATCCTACGGTTCTTCCTGCGAGGCGACCAAAAGGTTTTAAACGCATTGTTTTTTCTTCTGTAAACAAGCCGCTTCTATTGCTTCTTTGACTAAAGAATGGGTAGGTGAGAACCTCTTTTAGGTCTATATAGTTTATATCAGGACGAATAATGCGCACATAGCGGCTGCGAACCTTTACTTTTTGGTTTGAACCGCTCTCCCTATTCCTTTCTATTTGGGCGAGCTCTTTACGGCTCAAGTCCCATCCGTCTAATATTACTCTTTTGTACTGGGCTGCACTTCTGTCGGGAAACTTCTTCGCTAGAGCTTGTGACAGAGGCGTAACGTATTTCATTAATGTATCTTTCTTTATGCCATCGGCCATAAAGTCGACATATACTCCGTAGAGGGGTTCGCTTGTTGCCAGCAGGCGTCCGTCGTCGGCATAAATATTACCTCTGTTGGGGCGTATTTCTCTATCTTTCTTTACGGTTTCTTGTATGCCTAGTTCGCGCCACATGGGGCCTTCTACATACTTTATATTGAATATACATATTAGAATTGCAATAAATATCAGGGACATAATAAGTGCAATCCACCCATATCGGCTGATCGCTATATTCTTTGATGTTCCTTCAGATTTTTTCGCCATCTTCTATTCTTTCTTGCTATTTATTTCTTTCCCAGTTTATATATTGGGTCTTTTGTTTGTTTCAGATCAACACCGTTTTTCTGAACCATATCTTCTACTTTCGATTCGCGGCTTACACCCATCAGCTCGGCCGATATGGTGAGAGACTCATACTTCGCATCTTTTAGTTCGCGCTGAAGAGATTCTATTTTCGCCATTTTCTCTATACAGCTATACCTATTGCTGATGTACAGCACAATAATAACGAAGACCGTGATGATAAAACGTGCGTTTTTCCAAAAGAAATCCTCGGTGAGAACAGTCCCCCCAAGAATATACATGATCTTCTTTTTTATATCTTTTACTGTCATATCAAACTTTTTCTGCAACTCTTAGTTTAGCACTCCTTGATCGGGGGTTGCGTTCTTCCTCGTTTTTCGATGGAGTAATTACTTTATTGTTTATCAGCTTGAACGGAGTTTCGAAGTTTCCGAAGAAGTCTTTTTCTACTTTGCCTTCAAAATTTCCTGTCTTAAAGAAGTTTTTGACAATACGGTCTTCGAGCGAATGGTATGTAATGACTGACAACCGTCCCCCCGGTTTTAGTATGTCAAGAGCCTGCTCCAACATCTCCTTCAATACTTCCATCTCTTCATTTACTTCTATGCGAAGAGCCTGAAATGCCTGAGCCAGTATCTTTTTCTCTTTTTCTCCCCTTCCTACAAATGAATTGAGTGTTGCAAGCAAATCACTTGTCTTCTTGTAAGGTTTTTCTTTTCTTGTTTTCACAATCACGGAAGCAATTCGCCGCGATTGTTTCAGTTCACCATACAGGTAGAAAACATCTGCCAGTTTTTCCTCTGTGTATGTATTTAGTATCTGCGCAGCCGTTTTTCCTCCCTTACGATTCATACGCATATCCAAGTCGCTATCCTCGAAACGGAAAGAGAATCCTCTGTCTTCAGCATCGAAGTGATGTGACGAAACGCCCAAATCAGCCAGTATAGCATCTACACCGTCTACATTATGATACTTGATGAAATTTTTAAGATATCGGAAATTGCTGCGGATGAAAGTGAACTTACTGCTAGCTTCAATGTTGTTTATCGCATCTTCATCCTGATCGAACGCATAGAGATGCCCTTTGTCTCCGAGACGTGACAGTATTTCTCTCGAGTGTCCGCCACCGCCAAATGTAACATCGACGCAAATACTATCAGGGTGAAGATTCATCCCGTCAATACTCTCGTGAAGCAAAACCGGTATGTGATATGCATCGGCCATGATTAGTCGTTTTGTGAGCTGTTATTCATTAATGCCTGAATGCGAGCACTGAATTCCTCGGCAGGTATCAGCGTTTTATCCAGAGCATCGTTTGTCCAAATTTCGATTGTATTGTCTACTCCTAAGAATCTTACGTCTGTAATAATCCCCACCATCTGACAGTATCTTTTTGGTATAAGGATACGTCCGTTGGTGTCCATCTCGAGGCGTTCGGCGTCAACAACAAATTGACGAAACAAAGCTTGCTGCTCCATGTCCCACCTATTGAGGCGTGAGCGTAATTTCGCAACTTCCTCCTCCCATACTACCAGCGGGTAGAGAACGAGGCAGTTCTGAAATAGATCTTTTCTGAGTATCAATGTGTTTTGGTCGCAAGATTGCAATATCTTACGAAAAGAAGCAGGTACAAAAAGACGTGCTTTTGCGTCTATTTTTGCTTCGATATTTCCCAAAAACTGTAACATTAATACTTTGAATTTTAACAATATACAATATTCGACGTAAAGGTATAAAATTTATACACTTTTCCCCACCTTTCCCCACTTAAAATGTATGAAAAAGTTTTCAACATGAAATGAACAGGTTGTAAACACAATATTAACAATGGGAGATAAGAATATGTTTGTTGATTATTAGGTGTTTATATACAAATAAGTCCTGCCTTGTTAATAACTAAGGCAGGACTTATTAATATGTCTGTTAATAAATTAGCTAAGGATGGATATGCATTCTTCGAGGGTTAATGATTTCTGTTCGCCGGAAGTCATCTCTTTCAGTGTAATTTTGTTTTCATTTATCTCATTTTCACCAACTATAGCGACATAAGGAATTTTATTAGAGTCGGCATACGACATTTGCTTTTTCATCTTTGCCGATTCGGGGAATATCTCTGTAGAGATTCCTTCCTGACGCATTTTTAAGATCAGAGGCAATATGTGGTCTTCTTCTTTTTCGCCGAAGTTGACAAACAAAACCTGTGTGTTCTGTATCGAATCTTTTGGGTATAAATCGAGTTGATTCAATACATCGAATATGCGATCTGCTCCGAAGGAAATACCTACGCCCGAAACGCCTGACAATCCGAAAATACCTGTCAGGTTATCATAGCGTCCACCTCCGGTGATGCTGCCTATTTGCACATCAAGAGCTTTTACTTCGATGATAGCACCCGTGTAGTAATTCAATCCTCTGGCAAGAGTAAGATCGAGCTCAAGCTCGCAACGGATTCCTACAATTTTTAGTTTGTTGAGTATATATTCAAGTTCGTTAACGCCCTGTATTCCGGTTTCAGAATCTTTGAGAACCGTTTTCAAGGTATTTAATTTCTCTTCGTTTGTTCCTTGCAAAAGGATAATAGGTTGAAGTTGTTCGATCGCTTTTTGTGGAATACCCTTCGAAGCAAGTTCTTCGTTTACCTTTTCCAGACCTATTTTATCTAGTTTGTCGATAGCAACAGTAATGTCTGTAATTTTTTCGGCCTCTCCAATAATCTCAGCAATACCTGACAGTATCTTGCGGTTGTTGAGTTTTATGCTCACCCGAATGCCGAAGCGGCTGAATACTTCATCTGCTATTTGAATCAACTCTACTTCGTTGATAAGGGAGTCGGAGCCAACGATGTCTGCATCGCACTGGAAGAATTCGCGGTAACGTCCTTTTTGTGGTCGGTCGGCGCGCCAAACGGGTTGTATCTGATAACGTTTGAAAGGGAATGTTATTTCGTTTCGGTGCATTACAACATAGCGTGCAAATGGCACAGTGAGGTCGTAACGAAGTCCTTTCTCGCTTATTTTAGTCGCAAGGCGGGTAGAGTTTTTCTCCAACAATTCTTCATTGGACAAATCTTTCAGGTAATCGCCCGAATTGAGTATCTTGAATAGAAGCTTATCTCCCTCTTCTCCGTATTTTCCCATCAGTGTTGATAGGTTTTCCATTGCCGGAGTTTCTATCTGACGAAAGCCATAGAGTTTGAAAACTTCACGGATAGTGTCGAAAATATAGTTACGCTTCGCCATTTCTTCCGGCGAAAAATCTCTTGTTCCTTTAGGAATTGAAGGTTGTGACATTACTTATCGATTAAAAATATTCAGGATGCAAAGGTAAAAAGAAGTTGTGAGTAAAAGGTCAGGGGCATGAGATATTTAATGTCAGGGGGTAATTTTCAGTTTTATGATAATTGTCGTATTATTTATTAATGACGTAATTGTCTTATATATGATGGCTTTTAGTCGTTGTTTGGTTATGATGAGAAGTGACAATATAAAAAGTGCTGAAAACTGTCACCTTTACATACGCTTCGCTCCTGTGACCGCTGGTTGTCACCTTTTAATAATTTGGAGTTGGATATATGAGAGAGGATGTGCTGCTTCTTTGTGGTCGTTCTGCTAATTTTATTGATTTATTTCCCTTATTTTTGTAATCACATATTATTTTATTTATACAAATTATGAAACATATTATATTTTCAATTCTATCTATCAGTTTATTGCTAAGTGCTTGTTCCGGTAAAAAACAAGAAAGTGCAGAGGTGCAAACGCTTACGGTAGGAGTGATGTCTTCGATGGATTATCTTCCTCTTGCAGTAGCTCAGCGTGAAGGTTACTTTGCAAAACATGGTGTAGACGTAAAAATTCAAAAATTTATGTCTGCCAATGAACGAGATATGGCTTTTCAGAGCGGAGCTGTAGACGGAGGAGTAACCGACTATACCAGTGCGGCATTGCTGGCTTCGGGTGGGTTTGATATGAAGCTTACTTCTAAATGTCAAGCACCTTTTTATATTGTAGCCGGTGCGCAGTCGGAGATAAATAACTTGTCGGATCTGAAAGGCAAGAAGATAGCCGTTTCTCAAAATACAGTGATCGATTTCTGTGTAGATATGGCTTTGGCTAGTGTAGGCCTTACTCCTAATGATGTAGAGAAAGTGGAGATAAATAAAATTCCGACTCGCTTCGAGATGTTGCGGAATAATAAAATAGATGCTACGGGATTACCTAATCCGTTTGCTCTGATTGCTGCAAGTGACGGTTGCAAGCTGCTTGTATCTATGGATAGCTTGAAATATACTGTTACAGGTATTGTTTTTTCACAGAAGGTGATAGATACGAAGAGTGAGGCTATTAAGAAAATGTATGCCGCATACAATGATGGCGTTGCTTATCTCAACTCACATACTGTAGCAGATATAAAAGATATATTGGTAAAAGAGCTTCAGTTTCCTGAGCCTGTTGCTGAGAAAGTCACTCTACCTGCTTATACCGATGCTCAGCCTGTAACTGTTGCAGACAAAGATATACAACAAGTGATAAGCTGGCTTGGAGGCAAAAATCTGCTTAAAGCTGATTTCAAAGTTGAGAATCTTATAAATGATCAACTGACTAAATAATAGAGATGCTGTCGATAGAAAACCTGGAGGTAAAATACGGAAATACTGTAGCTTTGAATGATTTCTCCCTGACTATAAAAAAGGGAGAAATATATTCGCTCATAGGCCCTTCGGGATGCGGCAAGTCTACTTTATTGAAGGTGCTTTGCGGGATCATAAGAAATTATAGCGGGCAGATTGCTTTTAATGGGAAAGCGTTTACACCCAGAGAAGTATCCATAGGATATGTACCTCAACACTATGGTTTGCTGGAATGGAAGACTGTGAAAGAAAACATCTTCCTCTCTTATAAGCTCAATAGCACTAAGGTGTTGAGAGAGGCAGAAGTTTCAGAGATTATCAACTCGTTAGAGATTGATGATATTCAAAACCGTTATCCTTCGCAATTGAGTGGGGGGCAGAAACAACGTGTGGCTCTGGCTCGTGCCTTTATTTCTCAGCCCGATATTCTGTTGATGGACGAACCGTTTTCATCATTAGATACATTTACTTCCGAAGCATCGCAACGGCTTTTTCTGCGCCTGTGGGAGAAATACAAAGTAACCACTTTGTTTATCACACACAATATACATGAGGCTGTATCTATTGGCGAGCATATTATTGTAATGAGCAAATCTCCGGGAAGAATTATTCATCAGGTAGAAAACCCCTTGTTCAACGTATCTGAGTACCAAGAGGAAAAGTTGAGGTTTGTGGCATCTATTATCAATAAAATAGGGTATTGATGACAAAGCGTAGAAAACATATTTTCAATTATTTCGGCTACATAATAGGCGGCTTTATCCTGTTTAATGTTATATGGTATATTCTTGCTGCCGGTCTTAGCCTGAAGGCACTGCCTTTCCCTACAGAGGTTTATGGTGGATACTCCAAAGCTTTCGAAAACGGGATATTAGACCACACATTCGCCAGCTTGCGACGGATAGCATATAGCATAGGTATATCTTTGGGGATAGCTTTAGTATTAGGTGTATGGATGGGATATAGTAAGAGGGTGAATAGTCTGTTAGGGCCTATGATTTATTTTTCTTATCCTATTCCTAAATTAGCTCTTTTGCCTATCATCATGGTATTATTCGATTTGGGTGAAACATCAAAGATTGTTATTGTTATATTGATCGTTGTTTTTCAGTTGATCATAACGATACGTGATGCTGTAAAAAATATATCGAAAGAAAATTACTATGTTCTTATTTCATTTGGGGCAACGGGCTTACAAAAAATGAGACATATTACCTTGCCTGCTATTTTGCCCGAAGTCTTTTCTTCGCTTCGTGTGGCATTGGGTATCGCAACATCGGCCTTATTCTTTATTGAAACATTCGGAACGGATAAAGGATTGGGATTTTACATTACCGATTCGCAAATGCGTGTAGATTACGTCCAAATGTATTTTGGTATAATTGTTCTTTCTCTGATCGGTTTTATCTTATTCCTGATCGTCGATCTGCTCGATAGTGTATTGTGTAAGTGGAAGAATATATGATTGTTATCTTCTCCAGAAAGCAGGCATAAATAAAGAAAGTACAGTAAATAGCTCTAAACGTCCTGTCAGCATCAGGAAGCTGAGATACCATTTCGACTCGGTTGGTACTTCCGAGAAACTACCTGTATTGCCTATCTCTGCCAGTCCGCCACCCACGTTTCCGAGGCATGAAACTGCTGCTCCGAGAGCATTCTCGAATTGCATTCCCGATAAGGACAAAAGTAAACAGCTGAAAATAAGGATGGCAAGGTATAAGAAGATAAAAGCTAAGACCTTGGTTACTACGTCTATCGAAATCACATGGTTATTCAATCGGATAGGGAGTATGGCATTGGGGTGTACCTGACGTTTAAACTCATTGATTGAATTCTTAAACAAGATAATGATTCTCACGATCTTGATACCTCCCGCAGTAGATCCGGCACATGCTCCGAAGACCATAAAGATGACAACTAAGAACTGATAGAAAGAACCCCAACTTATTATATTGTCAGTAGAAAAGCAGGTGGTGGTAAGCATCGATACGACCTGAAACAACGATGTTCGGAAGGCTTTTTCTACTCCTTCTATCTTGCCCGAACTGTAAAGCCCGATGGCAATAATGACAACAAAGAGAATGATAATAGATACATACCATTTAAATTCTTCATTCTGATACAACTTTTTGGCACAGCCTTTCATAAAGAAGTAGATCAGCGTAAAGTTTATTCCTCCGATGAACATAAAGAGGGTAATGACATATTCTATATAGGCTGAATTCCAATGGGCGATGCTATCTTGTTTTGTTGAAAATCCGGCAGTGGATATTGTTGTAAAAGCATGGCAAACAGCGTCGAACAAGCTCATTGGCCCTATCCAAAGGAGTATGACAAGAATTCCTGTAAGGAATATATAAACCAGCCATAGCCGTTTAGCTATTTGTGATATGCGGGGGCGAAAACGATCGTAGCCTATCCCTGTGACTTCAGCATCGTACATTACAGATGCATTACCTCCCATGGGTAGGATCGTGGCCACGAACAATACGATTCCTAATCCTCCCATCCATTGGGTTATACTGCGCCAGAAGAGAAGTCCCTTGGGCATACTCTCTATGTCGTTTAGGATGGTTGCACCGGTTGCTGTTAGTCCCGAAATGGTTTCGAAATAGGCATTACTGACGTTGGGTATCGAGTTGCTCAGATAATAAGGAAGCATACCGAATGCAGATAGTACGATCCACGAAATAGCCACCATAAAGAAGCTCTCTCGTTTTCCGATCGGTTTTGGGAAATCTTCGGTTCCTACCAATCGGATTAAAGCTCCTGCAAAGAATGTTATTGTAGAGCTTATGAGCATTGCGTCGCCGGCCGCTTCGTGTAAGTAAAATGAAACAATGGTAGCACTCATCATGAATAGCGATTCGATGACAAGCAAAAATCCAATTGTTTTTAGTACAAACCGGTAATTAAAATTGCTCATGTACTTTTTATCCTGTTAATGGAACATTTTCTCGGCATCACGTAGGGTGTCATCCAAACAGAAAACGACTACATGATCGTAAGGCTCTATCAAAGTATCACCATCAATCATCATCGGTTCTCCATTGCGTATCAATCCGCCCAAAGTAACATTCTTGGGTAGCGTTAGCTTTTTTACCTCCTTCTTGGTTACATAAGAGTTCGGTCGAGCTATAATCTCCGCTACGTCTGCATTGGCGATTGTTAATGACTTTACGTTAGATACGTCTGCACTGAGCAGAAATCTGTATATGTTGCTTACTGTTATTAGTTTCTTATTTATAATAGAACCGATATCCAGATTCTCAGCCATCGACATATAGTCCATGTTTTCTACTTCGGCTACAGTCTTGCGTACTCCAAAGCGTTTGGCTGCCATACATGCGAGAATGTTAGCTTCCGAGTTCCCGGTTACAGCCACAAATGCGTCTATATCCTTGATTCCCTCTTGCAAAAGAAACTCTGCATTGCGTCCGTCATTATGAAACACGGTTACATTCTTTGGTAGCTTTTCTAAAAGTTGGTAACTTTTCTCTTTATCGGATTCTAATAGTTTGATGTTTGTATTGTCCGGCAAATACTGGCAGGTACGGATAGCTATACGGCTTCCACCCATTATCATAATGTTCTTTACCTCAAAACTGGCTTTGCCTGCTATTACGGGTAGTTCGTTCACGTTTTCTTTTGTTGCAGTAAAGAATACGATGTCGCCCGCTAAAACCATATCCTTTCCTGTAGGAATGATAGTTACATTCTTTCGTTTAATGGCAACGATGTGGAATTTTTTGTCTTTGCTGCTTAAGTCGAAGAGGTATTTATTTACCAACTCCGAGTTTTCTCTTATTTTGATTCCGGCGAGTAATATATTGCCATCGCAAAGTTCTATCCATTGGCGTACCCACGGACGTTTTAAGGCTGATACTATTTCTTTTGCAGCAAGCATTTCGGGATAAACCATAGAGTTGATCCCTAGCTTTTCAAAAAACTCTTTATTCTTGGGTAAGAGGTATTCGTAATTATCGATGCGAGCAAAGGTTTTTTTTGCTCCCATATTCGCAGCCAATAAGCAGGCTGTTATGTTTGTAGATTCGTCAGGGGTGACACCAATAAAGAAATCCGCTTCTTTTATATCCACCTCCATCAAATCTTTTAGGGAAGTACAAGACCCGGTCATCGTCATTATTTCAAGATTAGAGCCAAGGAAGTTGAGCTTCTCTTTATCAGCGTCCATGAGTACAACGTCTTGGTTTTCTGCTGATAATAGTTTTGCTAAATGTGTTCCTACAGCACCTGCACCTGCAATTACAATTCTCATCGACTCTTACTTATATATTTTTTCTTCTATATTATTAGGGCTTATTTGTTTATGCAAGATAGACTGCATTCGTTTTACCAATCCTTGTATGTCAAGCTCACATAGTTTTTTCAGGTCAGCAACCGAACCGTGTGTTACAAATTTATCTTGTATGCCTGCACGCACTACATTTATGTTCAGATAGTTATTGTCAGCAAAGTATTCTAAAACAGCACTACCGAATCCTCCGTTGATAACACCGTTTTCGATCGTCAGTACATGGGTAAAATTCTCTGCCAACTCTTTTAAGATTGCAGTATCCAAAGGTTTAAGGAATATCATGTCGTAATGTGCGATAGAATAGCCTTCGTCTTCAACGATGTGGATAGCTTCACGTGCAGTATTTCCTATTGCGCCTATTGATAAAACGGCAAGATCTTTACCATCTTTCAACTTGCGTCCTTTTCCTATTTCCAGCTTTTGCATTTCGCATTCCCAATCTTTCAATATACCCTGTCCTCTTGGGTATCGGATCACAAATGGTCCTTCGTTACCGTAAGCAGCAGTATACATCAAGTGGCGCAAATAATGCTCGTCGAAAGGAGCGGCGATAGTCAGGTTCGGGACACAGCGCATATAAGCAAGATCGAATGCCCCATGATGTGTTGGTCCGTCTTCTCCTACCAATCCTGCTCGGTCGAGACACATAATTACATGCAGTTTTTGAAGTGCTACATCATGTATGACCTGATCGTAAGCTCGTTGCATAAATGATGAGTAGATATTACAGAACGGTAATAGTCCTTCTTTTGCCAATCCGGCCGAATAGGTGACAGCATGTGCTTCGGCAATACCTACATCGAATGCCCTGTCCGGGAATTCTTTCATCATATAGGTCATAGACGATCCGGTAGGCATAGCAGGTGTAATACCTACAACGCGTTTATCTTTCTTAGCCAGTTCTACAAGCGTATGTCCAAAAACGTCCTGAAAGAGTTGTGGCTGATCTTTTGATTTTGTCACAATACGTTCTCCGGTTTCTTTGTCAAACTTACCCGGAGCATGCCATACTGTAGCCGAAACTTCTGCCGGCTTAAATCCTTTTCCTTTAATAGTGTGGATATGTAGAATCTTAGGTCCTTTCATATCCTTTATATTTTGTAGTATCCGAATCAGGTTTGGTAAATCGTGTCCATCGATAGGGCCAAAATATCGTATATTAAAGCCTTCAAACATGTTTTGTTGTTTGGTCAACAGTGATTTCAAGCTATTGTTGAAACGAAGGATAAGATTTTTACCTTGTTCGGTGATAAGGTTTCCTTTCTTGAACTTTTGATAAACATCATTCCTTACCCTGTTATAGGTGGGCGAGGTAGTCATTTTTACCAAATAATCGCGCATACCCCCAACATTATCATCTATAGCCATATCATTATCATTGAGTATGATAAGGATATCATTTGGTTGAGAGCTTGCATTGTTGAGAGCTTCATAAGCTAATCCTCCGGTCATTGATCCATCACCTATTACGGCTACCACATGCCTCTTCTCATGTTTGAGAGAGGAAGCGACAGCCATACCTAGTGCTGCCGAAATTGAATTTGAAGCATGTCCTGCAATAAAGGCATCGTATTCGCTTTCTTTTGGATTTGGAAACCCTGAAAGACCACCAAATTTACGATTTGTATGAAACAGGTCTCTTCTGCCTGTCAGTATTTTGTGGCTATATGCTTGGTGACCCACATCCCATACAATGCGGTCGTAAGGTGTGTTGTATATGTAATGCAGAGCCACAGTAAGCTCTACTGTACCGAGACTGGAGCCAAAATGTCCGGGATTTTTGCTTAGTTGATCAATAAGAAAACTTCTAAGTTCAGTACATAGAGACTCAAGCTCCTCGATGCTTAGATTTTTAAGGTCAGAGGGAGAGTTTATTGTCTGTAATACTGATATATTGTTGTTTTGTTCGTCCATAAAAATTCTATTGGAATGAAGAAAAATCTTTATTACTATTGTAATAAACAAGCAAATATATAAAACAAAAGCTATTTAGAATAAGATATTCTCTTAAAAATAAGACAGGATTAGACCTAGTTATAATAATATAAACAAAAGAGATTGATTAATGTTCTTTGTAAATAGAATGTAAACAAGCATGTAGTCCGTATTTGTTACTATTTATTATGAGGATATGTAAAGTTAAAATGTTTCGATTTTTTTGATTAAAATTTGATCTTGGGACTTTCTCGAGAAATGAATCATTATTAATTCTCCAACTTTTTCTTTATAAGATTTATTTTTCCGCTGATGAAGTTTATATCGGTTTTATTTTTGGTGCAATTCAGCGACAACTCATAATTATGAATGGCCAAATTCCATTCTTCCATTTTTGCATAAAAGTGAGCCTTGGTGCTGAGATAGATAAACTCTGTTTCTTCGTTCATCATGTTTTCCATAGTAACTAGCTCAGGTAGCAGATCGTGCAGACTCTTAAAGTTACTTTCAGCAATAATTCTGTTTAGCTTTACTGAAATCGAATATGGTTCCATTTTTTCGAGTTGTTTATATAGATAAGCAATCGTTTTCCAGTCTGTTTTTTCATACGATTCGGAAGTGCAATGCATGGATGAAATCAAAGCTTCTAAATAATATTTATCTAAAGTTTGCTGGTGCTTCTTTGCTATTTCCAAGTAATAGAAACCTTCTTTTATTAAATCATTATTCCAAAGGGTTCTGTTCTGATTCTCCAACGATATCCACGTATCGTTCTCGGTTCGTGCAGGAAATCTTGAGGAGTTGAAAAACATACCTGCCAGCAGAGAATTGATTTCAGGGTTTTCGGGATGATACTGGTGTAATAATTTTCCTAGCCTGATGGCTTCAAAGCACAAGTCTAAATTTATGGTTCCGGCTCTTTGCGAACTTTTATATCCTTCATTGTAGAGCAGGTATATAATCTTAAGTAGATGGCTTAATTCCTCAATGGTCTGAATCTGAAAATCATCGTAAATTTCTGAAAATTCTTTGATCGTTTCTTTGCTCCTTAAAACAACTTTCTTGACGGTTTCTGTTTTAATGATCAGCGCATTGGCAATTTCCGAATAGTTGAATCCACAAAGGAAATAAAGTGAAATAATTAGCTTATTCCTTTCAGAGAAAGACGCTTTTGAAAAGAAAATCAATAATTTAAGTAAGCTGTCCTCTACTTCCTTTTCGGAGTATTCGTCATTGTCTTTTTCTGTGGATGCAAGGTAGTTGAGGTGCGTTTGTGCAATGTTTGATTGCCGGATTTTGTTCAGTAACTTGTTGTTTGCAACCCTATAAAGCCACGCAAAGGGATTCTCGGGAACTTCTCCAAACCTCCATGTATTTAGAGCTGTTTCGAAAGATTCTTGAACTGCGTCTAGTATATCCTCAATCTTATGATAGCCATACTTTTGAGATAAATAGGAAACCATCTTTCCATAATGTTCTCTGAAAAGATGGCTCGTAAGTGTTTTTATATTTTCGTCAGTGTTGTTCTTCATCAGTGTTGATGATTCTACGGATTTCTAGGGTTGCTCCACGTTTCAAATCGGGACAGCCTTTTGCCAGTTCTTTTGCTTCGTCTAAAGAGTTGGCAAGGAGGAAATAATAGCCGCTCACACACTCTTTGGTTTCAACATAAGGACCGTCTGTAGCAATACCATCTTTCAAGGTAACACCAGCAGAATCGAGGGGATTTCCATCTTTAAAGTTCCCGTTCTCGACTAGCGTTTCTACCCATTTGATGTGTTCCTGAATGTCTGCTTGCATATCTTCTACGGACAGATCTCCATAATCTGCATTTTCCCGAATTAGTAATAAAAATTCTTTCATTATTTTTTATTCTAAGTTAATAATTCTGTTATGTACTTATAAGACAATCGGGTGTTTAATTTCGGGACAAAGTATTTAGATTTTTTTCTGAGATTCCCTTTTTTATTATCTATTGTTACCGGTAGGTGTAAATATAGAATGTTTTTTAATAAAAAAAGCACCGAATTTTAAAATTCGGTGCTTTTCGTATAAATGGATATTTAAGAATATTTTGGTTTTCGTCCACTCCGTCCTTTATTCTTATCAGAGTGTTTTGGTGAATTATAATCAGAGCTTTTTCGTGTTCCGATATCTGAGCGAGTGCTGAAGTTTTTACGGCCTCTATCTCCGCCACGGTCTTTAGCGTTTCCGCCTCCTCCGCCCTGAGCTACCTCTACAGAAATACGTCGTCCGTTCTGTTCTTGTTTGCTCATGGATTTTATAACTTTTTGCGCATCTTTTTCAGGCACTTCGAAGAAAGAGAAGTTTTGCATTATGTCAATACGTCCGATATTTACCTTTTCCGGAACATAGTCGTTAACAAGTCCCATCAGCGTTGCTGGATTTACATTGTCGGTACGTCCTACATTAATAAACAAACGAGAGTACCCTCTTTCGGCAGAGCGTCCGCCGGATGAACGATCCGAGCGGTCTGAGCGATCGGAACGATCTCTGTCTTTACGTTTAGGGAATGACTTATCATCGCGAGACGAACGTTCGGATGGTGATTCTATTTCTTGTGCATCGCGGTAGTAATCGATAAGACGATTGAACTCAAGCGCTACTACACGTTTGATAATATCTTCTTTTTCTAGCCAATCGAGTTTTCTGTAAACAGAAGGAAGTATGTTTGAGATTTCATCTTCATTTACTTTTACTTTCTCTATTCTGTCTACCAGACTGAACAACTGTTTTTCGCAAATAGCTTCGCCCGAAGGTATAGCTCCCTGCTCAAACTTTTTGTTGATTATTTTCTCAATCTCTCTTACTTTTCCTTTTTCTTTTACGTGGATAATTGCGATAGAAGTACCTGTTTTTCCGGCACGACCGGTACGTCCACTTCTATGAGTATATGACTCTATATCATCCGGCAAACCATAATTGATAACGTGTGTCAAGCTATCTACATCCAGTCCTCTTGCTGCCACGTCTGTAGCTACAAGCAACTGTATGTTTTTTATGCGGAATTTTTGCATCACATAGTCACGCTGAGCTTGAGACAGATCACCGTGCAGAGAGTCTGCATTGTAACCATCTTGTATCAGCTTGTCGGCAATTTCTTGTGTCTCGCGACGGGTACGACAAAATATAATTCCGTATATATTCGGGTAATAGTCTGCTATGCGTTTTAATGCCAGATATTTATCTTTAGCATGAACAAGATAGTATACATGCTTCACGCTGTTCGAACCTTCGTTCTTTCTTCCGATAGTAATTTCTTTCGGGTTCTGCATGTATTTTTTTGTGATCTTAGCTATTTCTTTAGGCATAGTAGCCGAGAATAACAGCATCAATCTCTCATCCGGCACTTTAGATAATATCTCGTCGATACTTTCCATGAATCCCATGTTAAGCATTTCGTCCGACTCATCGAGTACTACATATTTTACATTCGATAACTCTACTGTTCTACGGTTGATAAGGTCAATCAGTCGTCCCGGAGTAGCAACAATAATCTGTACGCCTCTCTTTAGTGATTTTATCTGACTCTCGATGCTTGATCCTCCATATACAGGAAGAACTCTTAGGTTATCTATATATTTTGAATAATCGGATAAGTCTCCTGCTATTTGCAGACATAGTTCACGTGTAGGACAAAGGATAAGTGCCTGAGGAACGTTCTGGTTTGTATCTATTTTTTGTAATATAGGAAGACCAAAAGCTGCGGTCTTTCCTGTTCCTGTTTGCGCGAGCGCAATTACATCATTCGTTTCGCCAAGCAAATATGGAATCACTTCTTCTTGCACAGGCATTGGGTTCTCATAACCCATTTCTTCGATTGCTTTGCGAATATTCGCGGCAACCCCTAACTCTTCAAATGTTTTCATTAAAAATTTTCAAATATCTTTTGTGGTAAAAAGCCCTTCATTTTTTTTGACTTACTCCCACCCCAAAATTATTCGACATAAGAGAGCCTGTCAAAAGGACGCGCAAAGGTAGTAATTAGTTTTCAAGTTTTTACAATAATTGTGTAATAACTTTGTTTTAACTGTCTTATAAAGGCTAGATAGTGATATAAATAGAAGGTCTAAATTCGATGTAATTTTGTAGTATAGCTCTCTTTTTATTGGTGCGGATACGCTTGTGCATAAATATTTAACAAAACTAAAGCGGTTGTCAAATTAAAGAATAAAAATGCTATTTTTGTAGCTTGATGTAAAAAACACATTTTCAGAAACTATAAAATCGCATATCTATAAAATTTGAAATAATATGAAGAAATTTTTACTTTTCTCTTTTGCTTCTTGTGTCATGCTAAGTCCAATGGCTTTGTCGGCACAGAAAAAAACTTCGGCACAAAAGCAACCTCTAAAAGCAGGTGTTGCAGCGGCCAAACCTGTTCTTAAAACAGAGATGGACTCATTGTCTTATATGTTTGGCGCCAGTCTTTACGAGCAAGGGTTGTCTATGTATCTCCGCCAACTTAGTGTGGTTGCCGATACTACAGGAGTGGAGTCTGCAATGAAGCGTGATTCTATTTTGAACGCTAATAAGATTAACAGAACTGAGTTTATTGCAGGGCTAAAAGCCGGATTGGATGCTCCTGAGGCAAAAAATGCATACAACACAGGGCTTTCGGTAGGGGGGCAAATCCTGAAACAAATGATGCCGGGACTTTTGCAGCAGATGTATGGTGAAGGGTATACAGAAAAGTTTAACAATGATGCTTTTGTGTCAGCGATGTATACTGCTATGAGTGGCGGTACTTTTGATATAGAAAATCCGGCAGAAGCATTCAACGAAAAAATGCAGGATGCTCAAGCTAAGATGCAGGCAAAACAAGAAGAGGCACAGAAAGCTCAGTATGCCGATCAGATAGCTGAGGGCGATAAGTTTATGGAAGAAAATAAGGCGAAGGATGGGGTTGTGACTTTACCTAGCGGCTTGCAATATAAGGTTATCACAAATGGTACAGGAGAAAAGCCAACAGCTACGGATCGTGTGAAAGTTCATTATCACGGTACATTGATGGATGGAACTGTGTTCGATAGTAGTGTGGAACGTGGAGAACCGACTGTTTTTGGCGTTGGTCAGGTGATAAAAGGATGGACAGAGGCTTTGGAATTGATGCCGGTGGGTTCGAAATGGATTCTGTATATCCCTTACGATCTTGCTTACGGAGGAAGAGATGCAGGCAAAATCAAACCATTCTCTAATCTTATATTTGAAGTAGAGCTTCTTGAGATAGAAAAATAATTTCTGAGAAATTAAGATATAGAAGGTCGCTTTGTTTAGAAGGCGACCTTTTTACATCCTATTCTTTTTGATGTATTTAAAGAACTCTCAGACTCAAAATATTGTTTAATCTATTATAAGTATTAATGATAATAACGAAACAAAACTATTAAAGATGAAAAAACTGATTTCGTTTTTGATTATATCTGTTGTATTCATCTCTTGTGGGATGTTTAAGACTCTTGATTTAAGTAAATTGAGAACGGGTATGACAAAAGAGCAGGTGGTGCAAGCTGTTGGTGACCCTAGCCGAATATTAGCTGTGAATAATACACAGAATGGATATCAGGAGGTTTTGGAATACAGAACTCCAAGAAATGAGGTTTATGCTTTGGAATTTATTGATGACTATCTTGTAGGATATGAATTCTTATACGAGGATGTGGAATATATAGCTCCGGCTCCTCCGATGATATTACCGGACTATGGCAGACCTATCTATATCGATCGTCCTAGTCGTCCAAGCAGACCTAGTCGCCCTAGCCGTCCTGAAACAGATCGTCCCGGAAACTCAAGCTCCGGTCGTCTTAGTCGTCCGGGAGAAGCAACTCGTCCCGGAAATTCCAGTTCGGGTAGACCTACTACGCCTAATGAGCCAACAAGGCCTGAGCGTCCATCGAACGAACGTCCATCCAATGAGCGTCCGGCAGCAAGACCAAACGAAAGCTCTCGTCCATCTACATCTAGTAGCGGAAGACCAACCAACGCAAACGATAAGAGTAGTGGAAGAAGTGCAGAGAAAAAAACAGAAGAAAGTAGCTCTTCAAGCGCAACAAGAGAAAGATAATCTAAAGATTTCAGATACAAATAAAAAGAGACTGATTCTGTATAGGAATCAGTCTCTTTTTATTTAGTGATGTTTATATTATCTTTTCTTCTTTGTGCTGTTCGATTTGTTTCTATCGTTCAGCTGTTGCTGTTGTATACGTTGAGCCTCTGCCAGACGTGCCATAAAGCCAGATTTCTTTTTCGGCTTAGCTTTATTTGCTTCCAACTTAGCTAAAACTTTTTCTTCGTTGATAATGTAACGGAAAGCAATAGTAAGCAATATTGTAATCAATAGTGAAAGGAAGTAATAGTATGTAAGTCCTGACGGATAGTCATTCAACATAAACAAGAATATAAGCGGCATCAGATACATCATCCATTTCATACCCGGCATTTGTTGTTGTCCGGTATTGGTCATCTCCATATTGAACTTTGTATAGATGATATTCGTAATGGTCATCAGAATACAGAATAGACTGATATGAGTTCCAATCAATGGGATATGATTTTTCCATTCAAAGATGGCATCATAAGTTGATAAATCGGTAGCCCACAAGAAGCTTTGCTGACGCAATTCTATCGCATTAGGGAAGAACGAGAACAAGGCGATCAATATCGGCATCTGAAGCAACATCGGTACGCAGCCACTCATCGGATTGACCCCCGCCTTGCTATAGAGAGCCATTGTAGCCTGTTGTTTTTCCATCGCTTGTTCCTGCTTCGGATACTTCTCGTTTATTTCTTCTACCTGAGGGCGTAGAACACGCATTTTGGCAGAAGACATAAATGACTTGTATGTCAGAGGGGAAATTACTAATTTAACAATGATTGTTAGTAGTAAGATTACAATACCCATAGATAGTCCGGTATTGCTCAATAAATTAAATATAGGAACTATAAAGTATTGATTAACCCAACGGAATAAAGTCCAACCCAGTGGAACCAGTTTGTCTAAATCCAGTTCTTTGTTTGCGTCTTTAACATTACTGTCATAGTTCTTCAACAAAGAGTAAGACATTGGTCCTAGGTAGTAAGAGAATCCTGCTGTGATGCTCTCTGGTGCTGCTCCGGGTTTTGCAGGTACATATAGTGTTGCTTCAAAGCTTTTCAGATACTCGCTATTTTCGTCCGTTTGCAAAACTTTCGAGTTAAGGAGAGCCGTCTCTATTTTGTCATCAGCAATTAGGATTGGAGCAAAGAACTGATTTTTGAAGGCGATCCATTTTGCAGGCTCTTTAACTTCTATTTCTTCATTTTTATCACTGCTCATTTCCTTTACATCGCCACCCACATATTTGTAAGTGAGGTGAGAATAACGCTGTTCGTTCTTCACGCTTTTCTCTTGTCTGCGCATTCTCTGTGACCACTTCATCTCGAATACATCGCTATAGGTACGGGCTAGCATCGGCTGCATGCCTACCATATTGATGTCGTATTTCATCATGTAGTCGTCATCAGCCAGTTTGTACACAAAATCGATATACTGGCTGTCTGAGTATGCATAGCGCATGATCAGCGAGTTGTCACCTTCTTTCTGTATAGGAGTAAATATCAATTTGCCTGTACTCAAAACCTTCTGTTGCTTGTTTGTTAGCAATAAGGTAAAGTCGGCATCATTGTTGAACAGGTAAAGAGAGTCGGTATTCTTCTTGTTGTCTCTGTTGTAGCTCATGTAGTCTTTGAGCTGAACACGAACCATTCGTCCTCCTTTGGTAGAAAATGTAGCTTTTAGTTTGCTGTTTTCAAGGGTTATGAATTGTTCCGTTTTTTGTTCTGCTGATGGAAGCGAGTCTGTAACTGCTACAGTAGAGTCGCTTTGCTGAGCGGAAGCACTGAAGAAATCGTCGATCTTCTCGGTCTTTTTTTCAACTACAGAGGTGTCTATTTTATTTTCTTGCTCACGTTGCAGAGTTTGAGCATATTCGATAGAATCTTTTATGCGCTGTTGCTTCTGGCGTTCGATGTCTTCCGACGAAGGCCTACTCAATAATGTGAATCCAATAATTACGGCTGCGATCAGGATAAACCCGGTAATCGTATTCTTGTCCATTTATAATTATATGTTTTATTCCTTTCTTATTTTTTTTCTTTATTATCTACAACGGCTTTTATAAAGCTTAAAAACAATGGATTGGGTGAAACAACTGTGCTATTATATTCCGGATGGAATTGTACGCCTAAGTACCATTTTTTCCCGGGAACTTCTACCACTTCCACAAGATCCATTTCCGGATTGATTCCTGTGCACTTCATTCCATTTTTTTCAAAGTCTTCTCTGAAATCGTTATTGAATTCAAAGCGATGGCGATGACGTTCTTCTATCATCTTTTTGCCATAAGCTTTGTATACAAGAGAACCTTTTTCCAATTCGCATTTATATGCTCCAAGACGCATTGTGCCTCCCATATTGGTGATATTCTTTTGCTCTTCCATCAGGTCTATCACCTTAAATGGAGTATGATTATTCATCTCGGTAGAATTGGCTTCTTCAAGCCCTAATACATTACGAGCGAATTCAACAACCATACATTGCATACCCAGACAAACTCCAAATGTAGGAACGTCATGTTCGCGGGCATATTTTAATGCATGGATTTTACCTTCCATTCCTCTTTGTCCAAATCCCGGAGCAATAAGTATGCCATCCATTGATGACAGTGTTTTCTCTATATTCTCTTCGGTCAGTTTGTCAGATAGTATAAAGTGGAGGTCGAGCTTATGCTCGTTATATGTTGCTGCTTGCAGCAACGATTCGTTGATAGATTTGTATGCATCGGGTAGCTCAACATACTTACCTACCAGTCCAATTTTAATTGTACTTTTGGCATGTTTTTTCTTGCTTAAGAAGTCACGCCAAGGTTGCATTTCAGGTTTTTCTCCTATTGGCATTCCTAATTTACGAAGAACTATTTCGTCCATATTCTGTTCCTGCATCTTCAGTGGAACTTCATAAATAGTAGATACATCGACAGACTGTACCACAGCGTCTACTTCTACATTACAAAATAGAGCAACCTTACGCAATATATCTTTATTCAACGGATGTTCGGTACGCAGAACAAGCATGTCAGGCTGTACCCCTTCCGATTGTAATTGTTTTACGGAGTGCTGTGTCGGTTTTGTTTTCACCTCTTTTGCTGCTGCAATATAAGGAACATAAGTAAGGTGGACACACAGGCAGTTTTTGCCTAGTTCCCAACGCAACTGGCGTACGCTCTCTATAAAAGGAAGTGACTCTATGTCACCTACTGTACCTCCAATTTCGGTGATAACAAAATCATAGTTGTATTTTGTGCCCAACATTTTGATGTTGCGCTTAATCTCATCTGTGATATGAGGTACGATCTGAACAGTTTTACCCAGATAATCACCTTTTCTTTCTTTGTTGATCACATTCTGATAGATGCGTCCTGTGGTGATGTTGTTATCTTTATGTGTAGGCTGATTCAGAAATCTTTCATAGTGTCCCAAATCGAGATCGGCTTCATGTCCGTCAACGGTTACATAGCATTCGCCATGCTCGTAAGGGTTTAGTGTACCGGGGTCGATGTTGATGTAGGGGTCTAATTTCTGGATAGTTACTTTATAACCTCTGGCTTGTAGTAGTTTACCTAGTGAGGATGCTATAATACCTTTACCTAAGGAAGATATGACTCCTCCTGTAACAAATATATACTTCGTATTAGCCACGACTTTACGTTTTATTTTTTTAGACTCTAAAAAGAAAGGACAAAAGTAAGAAAAATATTTGGATACTCATTGCAAAATAAGAGTAGTCGAATCCTTAAAATGAAAATAATTATTAAAGAATTTATCTCTTTGGTTTTGACTTGCAGTCTATTAGGAGAGGTGAAAAATGCCTAAAGTATAAACAGGTAATATTGAATAGCTTTTTTGAGGGTATGGTTGGAATGTAAAATATCATTATTCCATACATTCCTTGTATATTTGTATAGAGTAAAAAAATGAAGAGCATGAGCCAAAAAGTATATGATTGCATTGTTGTAGGAGGGGGCATAAGTGGGGTTACTTTTGCACACTATCTGAAAAAAGAAGATAAAGCCGTATTGGTCTTGGAGAAAAATAAGAATACCGGAGGGCAATTGCAGACAGGGCATCTTTCTGCTCAACCCGACTTCTGGTACGAGCTTGGGTCTCATACCTGCTACAATTCATATACCAGCCTGTTGTCTATTGTGAAAGAAATACAAAGAACAGATATAATAGTACCTCTCGGAAAATTCAGTTATGTGCTCTATGCTTCGGGTAAGATAAAAAGTATTATGTCTGAAGTATCCAAGCTATCATGTCTACTTCACTTTCCGAAGTATTTCTTTTCAGGCAAAGCCGGGAAAACTACCCGCGAATATTTTCGTCCTATAGTAGGGGCTTCTAATTATGACCGATTGTTTACGAATGCATTCAAAGCTGTGATCTGTCAACCGGCGGATGATTATCCTGCGGAAATATTTCTTAAAAAGAGAGACAAAAGAGAAAAGGATATTTCACGACGTTTTACATTCAAAGGTGGCTTATCGTCGTTTATCAATGCAGTAGTAGAGAGCGGAGATCTTGAAGTCAATACTTTAAGTGAAGTGATTGATATAAAGAAAGAAGGCGATGTCTTTTTAGTTTCAACAGCAAACGGGCAAATCTTTTATGCACGAAATATTGCTATGGCGGCAAATCCGAAAGTGAGCTCTAGTCTGCTGAAGGATATAGAACCGGAGTTAGCCGGATTGTTATCCTCCATCCCGATATTTGCTTCCGAATCTTTGAACATTACCATAAAGAAAGATAAAATAGAGCTGAAAGAAATAGCAGGTATTATTCCTTTGTCAGACGACTTCCTTTCGGCAGTATCCAGAGATCTGATAGAGAATGGCGAGTATAGAAGCTTTACTTTTCACTTTGAGAAAGGCAAAAAATCAGAGAAAGAAAAGCTGGAGCTAATATGCAATGTATTGAATATTCAACAATCCGATATAATAGAGACTTCATTCATAGAGCATAGTTTGCCTGTAATGCGATTGGAGCATTTGCATATGGATGAGAAAGTACAGGCTATGCGAAAGAACGATCGTGTTTATCTGTTGGGCAATTATTACTACGGCTTGTCTTTGGAAGATTGTGTGAACAGGTCTAAGAATGAATTCGAGAGATTTAAGAGCAACTTGTAATTCTTTATAAATCTAAAGGGAGTGAAGAATATCCTTCTTCACTCCCTTAGAATGATATTGTATCTTATTTACTTGGTTTCAGTATATAGGTAATTTCTTTAGCTCCTGTCAACGCATCATGAGATAGAGCATATCCATTCAGTGTTTTGCCGTCAACTCTCACTTCTTTTATATAATTTGCCGCTACATCCTGAGGTTTAATCACATTGATAACAACCTTATCTGACTTATAATACTTAGGATCGAGTTTGATTGTTATTTTACTGAATGTAGGAGTCGTCAGTGTATAGTCTGGTTTTCCCGGACATTCGGGATACATGCCCATCATGCTGAATACAGCCCAACCCGATATAGTACCTGTGTCATCATTGCCCGGAAGTCCTCCCGGCGTATTCGTGAAATGCTTGGCTAGTATCTCTGTCACAAGTTTTTGTGTGCGCCATTCTTCTCCTTTTATCTGGCTAAACAGGTACGGATAGTGTATGTCAGGCTCATTTGTTACATCGAAATAACCGTTATCGAATACAGCTTGTAGCTTATCTACAAAGCTTTTCTTGCCCCCCATCAACTTGATAAGTCCTGGTATGTCGTGCGGAACAGCAAATGTATAATTCCACGCATTCCCTTCATGAAAACCTGGATTAGGCTCAAAATTCGCACCTTGTAACGGGCTGAAAGGAGTTAAGAATTCTCCGTTAGGCAATATTGGTCTGAATGTACCATATTCTTTGCTGTAGTAATGCTTATAGCCTAGCGAACGTTTATAAAACTTCTCTGCATCTTCTTTTTTGCCCAAAGAGTTTGCCAATTCGGCTAAAGTCCAGTCTGCCATATAATATTCTAAGGCATGAGAAACAGAGTTGTCATATTTTTCTCTTAATGGTACATAACCCAGTTTCATATAATCATCATTATCGGGACGGAGTAAGTTTTGAGGTCCCGGAGTTGTTGCAGACTTTATAAAAGCTTCGTATGCTGTATTGATATCAAAATCTCTTAATCCTTTCATCCATGTGTCTGTAATTACAGGGATGGCAGGGTCGCCTTCCATCGTTAGCGATTCGCGAGAGTACAATTCCCACTTTGGCATCCAGCCCGACTCTTTATACATATCTATCATGGTGCGTACCATCTGCAACTGACGATCGGGATACAAGAGAGTCATCATCTGGTGGAGATTGCGGTATGTATCCCACAAAGAATATACGGTATAGCGGTTTTCTTTCGTTGTTTTTATCTCCGAGCTTTCCATTGCCGGATATTGTCCGTTTACATCTTGTAAGATATTCGGGTGGATAAGCATGTGGTAAAGCCCTGTGTAGAATACTACCTTTTGGTCTTCCGAGCCTCCTTCTACAAGAATGCGTGACAGGTCGTCGTTCCACATTTTGCGTGCAGCAAGACGGATCGCATCGAAGTCGGGTTTTGGTTGTTCCTTCTCTAGATTCTGGCGTGCATTCTCCATGCTAACAAAAGAAACTCCCATTTGCACTTCTACTGTTTCTCCTTCTGCGCAGTCGAAAGTGAAATAAGCTCCTACATCATCGCCGGCTATTTCTTTTTCGTATTTTGTATAAATCTTATATGTTCCTGCATCTTTGTTCCAGTCTTTTTCCCAGTTTCCTCCGGGGCGTTGGAATTTCCAGTAACCTGATTTTTGTGGAGCTTTGCTTACACGCATCACAAAGTAAATAGGGAATACAGCCTGATTCTGAGTATAACAGAATGTTCCAAGTAGTTTCGTCCCTTCTATTTCCGTGTCGCTTACTTTGCGAACCATCGCACCTGTTTCGTTTGTGAGCCCTTCACCTAGATTTAGTAGGATATGATTCTGTCCTTTGGGAAATGTGAAACGGGCTATACCTACTCGAGGTGTTGTACTAACTTCGGTTTTGATATTGTACTTGGTCAGGAAATTAGTATAATATCCCGGAGTTGCTTTTTCATCTTTGTACTTACTCCCGTATTTTTTATAATCTACTTCCAGTTCGCCGCTTATCGGCATCAATAGTAGACTACTCATATCGGGGCATCCCACACCACTGAGGTTGACATGAGCATAACCGGTAAATACGCTATTGTCGTACGAATAGGGAGTAGACCACCATCCGGTGTCTTTGTCCCTTTTGTTTTCGGGAGAACCCATTACGTTGAATGGTGTTACTGACATAAATCCTTGAGGACACATCGCTCCGGGGTTCGTTGTTCCGTAGTTTGTTGTTCCTATAAATGGATTTACATAGTCGACAGGATCTGTTTGAGCAGACAGGCTGGCTGTTGCTAGTGCTATGCTTATTGTTAATAGTATTCTTTTCATTTGTTTATTTTTTGTCACACTGGGTGACAGGGTATTATCTAAAAAAGGTGACAAAAGTAACAGGTTTTCACTCATTCTTATTTGTCACCTTTTGTGTTACATTTATTATCTGATACTAGATAAATTACTATTTACTTTTTGTATTGTAACCTTCAGCTACTATGTTGTAGTTGGCGATACTTTTAGGTATATCCAATTCTACTAATCTTTTTTCTCCGCCAAGCAAGTTAATATATCCATCAGAGAAGTAAGCAGGGAGTAATATCTCTTTGGAGTTTTTGTCCACTACATTTAGTTTTACCGCAACTGCTAATGTTTTCGATGGATTTGATACCTCTACCCATGTTTTACCTTTGCTGCTGATCGTTTTGATAATTACTGTTGTTGACGGTAACGTATTTATGGCCTCGTATGATTTTTTGTCTCCATTTGTCATCCAGTAATCATTGATTGATAGCACTTTCCCTTTTGCATCTTTTAGCTCAAGGCGTGCCAGATACAACTGAGGTAAGTTATTTCCTTTTTCGGGAACAAAACATTTCGTTGCTGAGTTTGCTTTTGCGTCTAATTTTATATTCTTCTTATATAATTCTTTTCCTTGAAGATCGATGAAGCGCAGACCGGCAGTTACAGACTTGTAATCATTCAATGTTGTATTAATAATCATAACATCATTTTCTGGCAAATTCATTTGTATGTGAATAGGCTCGCATGCTTTTTTTGCACCGAAATAAGATCCCGGTGTTTCGTAATCGTAAGTATATGTTTGCCATATCATACTTGGCCATGCCGGATGGCTCATCCAAAGGATAAGTCCTGTGGTATTGTTCCACATTTTGCTGTTCCATGCTTCGAGCATATTGCGCCATGCATCGTAAGTTACAAATTGCGATTTGCGTGAAAAATCTTCCATGCTTTCTGCTTTTCCATAGCGGTCTACTGCATTGATAAAGTCTCCGAAATTCTGAGTTGTATGGTGCAGATCATGATAAGCCCATACGTCATTGATAGGCCACTGGTCTTCCGGTGCGATAAATTTACGGATTGTATTTGCCGTAGGGATTGCATAGCTACCCATCTCGGTATTGAATCCTTTCGCATTCTCTGTATAATATTTAGATGGGTCTTTGAAGTATCCCCAAGGGCCACTGGTCCCCATATTCAAGAAGCGAGATTGTCCATGATAGTGGCGGGTAGGGTCTTCTTTAGCCATCATTACAGAGATGCTCTCTTCTAATTGTTTAGGAGCAAACCCTTCGTTACGAGGACACCACACTGCTATAGATGGGTGGTTGCGGAAACGGCGAACTGCATCTGTCGCATTTTTTACAAAGAGAGGGAAGTCGCTAGGTTCTACCGTATCGTCCGTTGTAATCCAGAAGTCATTCCATACAAGCATGCCGTATTCGTCGCACAATGCGTAGAAATCCTCTTCGGTTGTTTCTCCTGTCCAGTTGCGAATAATGTTGAAGTTTGCATCTTTGTGCAGTCTGATATATGGCTCAAGACGTTCTCTTGATACACGTTTCATGCCATCGTCCATACCCCAGTTGCCACCACGGCAGAAAATTCTTACTCCGTTTACTCTTATCGCAAAAAATGGTCCTACAGGATCATCGCTCGATAGAGGTTGTAACCCGGAGGTGTCTGCATCTTTAGCAATAGTAGGCAGATTGTTGTCTTTGGTGAATGAAACACGATTAATATAGTCGAATACGGGTTTTCCTTTGTTTACTGTTTCATTTGGAGTATAAAGAACACGTTTGTTTTGGCTGTTATCGTTTACCATCAGTTCGTACGACATTTCTCTTATCCCAAATTTCAGAGATTTTGTGTCCGACACTTTATTATTTGATTGTACAGTTAATTCCAGATTATATAATTCGGGTCTTCCGTAACCGTTTGGCCACCACAGACGTGGATTTTTTATATTCAGTTCTTTAAACTGCTCCGGAGTAAATGTTATCTCTTTTTCTTCGTTTGCAGCCAATGTAAAAGGTAGCGATATGTTTATATTTTCAATTTTTGCAGTTAGCGTACCATTGACAGTTTTAGAGGTAATATTTTTTACAATATTTTTTATTGATATTTTGGCTTGTGTCGTATCAGGAAGTAAAATATCTGTGGTTACAAGAGGATCACCGATAATGATATCGCCCCCCACTTTTAGTCTTACATCTTGCCAGATGCCCGTGTTACGGTCACGTATTCCGGGAATCCAGTCCCATCCTATCGAAGAGATAAATGTAGGTCCGTCTGTACTGAGTACTCCTCCGTTTAGTCCCTGTCCGGCAATCATAGATTGTTCGTGAGGGATACCCGGATTGTGTGGAGGAAAAACATGAACAGCAAGTATGTTTTCTCCATTTTTATTTACAAGATCTGTTATATTAAACTCACCCCGGATAAAAGCACCTTTCATATCTCCCAGGCTTTTTCCGTTGAGGTATATATCCGCTTTGTAGTTGATGCCATTGAAAAGTAAGCGCAGTTGGTTGCCGTCAATATCTTTTGGTACTGTAAACTTACATCTGTACCACCAGTCGGTGCGACTTAGCGATTCAGGTATATTCATATTATTCAGCCCGAAGTAAGGGTCGGGGTACACTCCTTGATTGACAAGAGTGGTAAGCACTGTACCCGGAACAGTTGCATTATACCATCCAGAAGTGTTATATTGAGGGTCGAAAATAGATTTATTCGACGCCATTGCTGTTTTTCCGTCTGTCATTTCCCATCCGTCCGAGATAATCCATTCTCCGCTTTGTAGAGGGATAAGGGCTGTTGGTATATTCCTTTTTGCGACTCTTTCCGATGTTTGAAAGGGAGCTTTTCCTTTAGGTAATTCAGATTGGGGTTGTGGTTGCTTCAAGCCTGTCCAGAGTTGCCCCGGAATAAAATCTTGAGCGTTGATTTGTACCAATGACATTAGCATTAATATCATCAAACTTACATAGAATTTCGAATGTCTTTTATTGAACATAAGTAAGGTATTAATAGGTTATAAATTATATTTCATCATTATTTTAGAGGATAAGATCCCCCAATAAAGCAATGCAATATTTCTAGTGTGTCGGAATAATGCTATTCTAAATAATAACAATTAGAAGTGCTCTTGCCCTAGTGGACAAAGGTAATATTTTTTGGTGATGTGTAGATCAGTCATTTATATAATAATGGTAAAATGGATGGTGAGTGAAACAAAAAAGGGAGTAATTCATATTACTCCCTTGTCGAAATTATGCAATTAAGCGATTTTTATTTCTTTTTGTTTCCGTACCGTTTTTTTGTTTTTTCTTTTCACAAAAAAGATGTAGTAACCTGTGAGTGGAAGGCTTGCCCCGATGAGGGCGAATATGCAGGTGAATATTTTTGACCATATGCCCCAATAGTTTCCTACATGGAGTGAATACACCCAAGCCCATATTTTGGTAGTGCCTTCCTGATCCTTAAATAAGGTTGTAGCTGTGATCTCTCCTGTTTTTTTGTCAAACTTGTATTGGTCTGTAGCTCGTGATGTAACAGATGATTTCAGGTGAACGGCGGCAGAACCGTCTTGCACCCGTATATACTCATAATCAGGATTTGATGTCTGTAAAGAATTGAATACCGTTTGCCAATTAGCTACATTCAATTCTTTCTTTTCTTCCTGTTGTCCGCCACGACCACCTCTTCCGCCTCCATGTCCTCCGGATTCGGCGACTTCGACACCAAAGAGCCTGAACAATCCATTTCGATACCATTCGAACGACCAAACCATGCCTGTAAGTGCGCAGATAAGTAATACTAAACAAGCATATACTCCGAGTACATTGTGCATATCGTAGAAGAGGCGTTTGCGCCCTTTTCTGAATTGAATTTTGAAGCGGCTTCTATTCCATCTTTTCGGCATCCAGACAATAACCCCCGAAATAAGAATGAATACGAAAATAAGCGTAGAGATTCCTACCGTATATTTACCCCATGTGCGGCTGCCATCCATCAGCCAGCGATGTAGTACCATGATGGTATAGAAGGGGCTTTCCTGAAATTTATACATTCCCGTCACTTCTCCGGTATACTGGTTGACAAATGCGGTGATCCTGAATCCTTCGGCTAAGGTCATGCGATAAGTGCGCTTGGGGTCGTCAGATATCTGTACACTTGCTACAGAATTACTATCTAATTGAGCGTTTACTTTTGGGATGAGCTCTTCCAACGGCATAGGCTTTTCCTTTACCTCATCTACAAAGTAGTGAGAGGGATTGGATAGCTCTAATATCTCGTCCTGAAAAACAAGAATCGCTCCTGTAAGGCAAACAATTGTAATTATAATTCCTACAGGAAGGGAAAGCCATTTATGGAGTTTTTTTAAGAATGGTCTCATATACTATTATTAAGCGTTTATAAAGAAAAATTCCGGTGAGTTAGCACTGCTAAGACACCGGAATCAAACTATCATCAAAGTTAAGTAATTCTTTAAACTATCATCATTACAAAGGTCGGTGTTTTAATACTATCTTACAATCACAATAAATGATGATATTTGTGTCGTTCAATCACAATAAATAGTGATTAAAAGCGATAAGATACTACTCCGGCAAAATTGCGAGGGTCGATCTGGTTGATGTAGCCTCCACGGAAATATGAATTGTATCCAAGCTCGTCAAATATATTATTGAAGAACACACGTGCCGTCACTTTCTTGTATGTATATGCTACCTGTGCATTTACTGTTGTATAGGCAGGCATATCAAATGGTTTTACACCAATCGGAGAGCCATGTCCATCAGGAGCAAGACTGTATTCATTAACAGGGCGTTTTCCTACATAGTATGTACCTACTCCGATGGATAAACCTTTAACTGCTCCTCTGTCAACTGTATAGTATATCCATCCGTTAGCTGTATGCTTTGGTGCATTCATCGGAGCTGACCCGTTTACATATGAAGGGCTGTCTGTATATCTGGCATTCAGGTAAGCATATCCTAGCATTATTTGCAGGTTGTTTAATATTCGTCCGTTTAGTTCCACTTCTATACCGTCTCTTTTCAATGTCCCTGCTTTATAGTAATAGTTGGTTGGGGTATTCGTACCTTCTATATATGCAGCATTGGTCAGGTTTTCTGTTTTGATGTTGAAATATGTAAAATTGAAGCGCAGCCTGTTGTCTAGCCAATCCGATTTGAATCCTACTTCCCATTGTTTTGTTGTCGATGGACCGGCCTGCGTTACGCTGTCGGTTAGGATTTGCGCTGCAGATCTCAGGCTGGTGCTGGTGGTATAAGATCCGAATATATTTACATTCTTGATAGGGGTAACCATCAAACCTAACATCGGATTCCATGCGTCGCCTGTTGTTGTTCCTGCAGTAGCGTTGATCGTAGAGATAGAACTGTAACGAAGACCAAGTATAACTTTGAGGTATTCATTTATTGTCATCACCTCCTGCGCCATGATTCCGTACGTTGTATATTTAGCCTGTACGGGATCACCGGCTCCTTTCAATGCCAATTTTGAAGGAACATCATTTAGAATTTTATTAGCCAATACGTCAATCGTATCTACGACCATTGAGCCCAGATTTGTTGTAGTGGCATCCGCAATTCTGTAGTCGAAGCCGACCTGGAATGTATGTTTTATCGAACCTGTGTATACATCCTTTCCAACAAAATCTAATTGGAATGTTGAGTTTTTATCATCACGCAAATTACGTGAAATAGCGCGTTGTTTGATATTGTAATCTGTAGGGCGGCTTTTAAGGGCGCTTAATCCGGTGGATGTGTTATCCACATTATAAGACGAATTGAAATAAGCAGCTCTTAAACTGATTTTATCAGCTAGTTGACGATTGATACGCGCAGCATAACTTAAAGTTTTGCTGTTGGTGTTATCTTCTCTAAATCCTAAAAACTTACTGTAAGGCATGTCATACAGAGCTTCTTTGTCGGCTCCTGCGAGATTTACTGTACTTGTTACCGGAGTTCTGTTTTCATTCATATAATCCAGTTCCAATGTTACAGTTGTTTTGTCATCCGGCCTCCATTCTAACGATGGATTAATATATACTTTATTTGAAGATACTATTGCTCTGTAATTATCAGCACGCTCATAAGCTCCGTTCAGACGGAAAGCGATTGTGTTTTTACTATCTAGAACAGTTTGTACATCGAATGTAGGACGAACCTGTCCCCAGCTGCCTACACGTACTCCAACTTCACCTCCATTTACAAATTTAGGCGTTTTAGTAACTACGTTTATTACACCTCCGGCATTACCTAAGTCAGTTATAACACCTTGAGTGATAGCCGCAGACCCTTTTATCACTTGTATGCTCTCCACACCCATCATATCAGTCTGTATCGAAGCAGTTTGGAACTGAGAGTCTGTTCTTACACCGTTCTTCAGAACCGGAATTCCGCGAAACCCGCGAAGTGACATACTTTCTTTTACACCACCATAAGAACCAAATAGTGTTACACCCGGCACATTTCTTACTGCATCTGTAATGGTAAGGGCTCCTTGTTCAGCAATTACCTTATCGGAAATTACAGATATACTTTGTATCTGTTCGCTAGGGCGCAATGGCATACGTGTGATAGCATCCAACTTTTCGGGTTGCTTGTATCGTTCGCCGAATACTTCAATCTCGCTTAGGTTTGCATTCGAAATCATATCAAACTGGATATGAAATTCTTCATTATTTTTTAGGTCTACTTTCTTTTCATTGTTATTGTATCCTACAAAGCTTACTACCAGAGTAAGTTCTCTTTTAGGGAGGTTTGTAAATCTAAATTTTCCTGATTCGTCAGTAGATACGCCTTTTTGTAATTCTTTGATCGCTACAGTAGCAGATGCTATAGGATCTCCATTTTCGTCGAGTACCCTTCCTTTTATAACTTGAGCACTAGCAATTGTAATGCCTATGATTAGAAAAAGAAATAGAGTAATGATCTTCTTCATAGTTGATATATATATAGTTTATACGTTAATAGATAAAATTATTCGACGGCAAAGGTCTTTATAATTGTACTCTCGCACAATCACAATATATAATGAAATTTTAACCTGTATATAGCAATAAATAGGGATTGAAGGCTTCGGAGCTAGTTAGCGGAGCCTACGCTGTAGATACTTATTTTACTATTTGTGCATTTCAAGATCTCTTTAGCACATGATTCTAGGGTAGAGCCTGTTGTAATAATATCATCCACTAATAGGATGTGTTTGTTGGCGAAGGTTTCCGGGGTTACCACGTGGAAGATGTCTTCTACATTCTTCCAGCGGTCGAAGCGGGCATTCTTTGTTTGTGAAGGATTATTTACTTTTCGTAGCAGGGTATCACCATTAATAGGTATTCCGGTTATGTGTGAAATCCCTTTGCATATTTCAAGCGACTGATTGTATCCTCTTTCTTTTTGACGTTTTGGATGAAGTGGAACAGGCACCAGCATGTCGATAGAAGAAATGAAATCGCTGTTTTTTATATTTTCTCCACATAGTTCACCAATAAATGTGCCGATGTGAGGGTTTCGATTGTATTTCAATTCATGAATAATATGCTGTATGCTGCCTCCTTTTACAAAATAGGCAAAAGCGGCAATATGTTGGAAGGGAAAGCGTCCGGCGAAAAACTGTTCCAGACGGTTGTCGGGTTGCAGGTGGAAATTCGTTTTGGGTATGAGCAGCAGGCAGTCGGTACAGATGTGCTGCTCTCCTTCGCTCAATCGTTTTTTGCAGACAACACAGAGGCTCGGGAAAAAAAGATCGAGAAAATTATGAAAAATTGTCTTCATAAGTACCGCCTAAGATTTTATCTACACATTTAATACACAAATCCATTGAGAAGCCTCGCCCTAAAGCAAAGCGTATTAGCTTGGTTTTCTTATCATAGTCATTCTTTGCCTTTACTGATTTCTCTTTTATCGAGAGGATGTGTATCAGTTGTTTTTCGAATTCATCTCCTGCAAGGTCTTCCAAAATCGGATTATAGATAGATTCTGGAATGTTAAGTTTTCTGAGTTCGAAAATGATTTTGGTCTTTCCCCATTTGTTGAACTTTAATTTATCGTTGATAAAGCTTCTTGCAAAACGTGTGTTGTCAAGGTATTTCTCTTTCCTTAGCCTGTCTATAATTCGTTCTATAGCATCGGGAGGTAATTCCCATGCAAGTAGTTTTTTGCGTACGGAAAATTCAGATCGTTCGGCTCTGGAACAATAGGCTGCGACACGGTTGAGTGCTTGTGGTTCGGATAACTTCAATTTTTCTTACTTTTAGAATAACACTCAAAAGTAGGAAAAATATTATCCTGAATGTAGTAAAGTCTTTTGTTTTGGTAAAATCTAGCACATTATCTGTCTATCTCTGCTCTTACCATTCTATCGTTTTTGTTTAAATCCTGAAATAGTGAAACGTTTATAAAGCCTTTTTTTTTGACTAATTCTACTGTAGACTCTCCTTTAGCTTGATTTATTTCGAAGTATAATTTACCATTTGGCTCGAGTAGATCTAAGGCAATATCGGCAATCCGGTCATAAAACAAAAGTCCGTTATTGTCGGGTACGAACAATGCAGTATGTGGTTCATAATCGAGGACATTCTGATCCATTCCGGATTTTTCTTTTTCCAAGATATAAGGAGGATTGCTGACTACGATATCAAATTTAGTGTCTGTAGGATAACTTTTTAAAACATCCACATTTCTGAAAGTTATATCCACAGCATTTGATTCTGCGTTTAGAGTAGCGATCTTTAATGCCTCTTCTGAAATATCCCACCCTTCGATATATGCCTCTTCTAAATGTTTTGCTAATGCTATTGCAATAGCTCCGCTACCGGTGCCAATATCGAGTACTTTTAGTCCTGACTTTTTGTTTTCGTTCAAAATCATTTCCACAAGCTCTTCCGTTTCGGGGCGGGGTATCAATACATCCTTTGTTACATGGAATGGAAGTCCGAAAAATTCGGTTTCACCAATAATATACTGTATTGGTTCCGAGTTTTTTAAACGATATAGTATAGAATGCAGTAAGTAGGTTTGTTCTTCCGTCAACTTTGTGTCTGATATCACAGCCTGAGGATACGAACGCTTGGTTATATGTTCTATTATAATACGTATAAATCCCGAAATTTCACTTTCGGGATAATACGCTTTTAGATATTCTTTTATATAAGAAATTGTTTTTTGCATCAGGCTGTACTATTTTCTTTTCTTCCTTATTCCATTTCTTCGTCGTACTTCTGAAAGAGGAAATCGTTGTAAGGGTAGCGTTCTATATGGATTGCTTTTATTCTCTCATACAACTTCTGTTTCAACTCCTCTATATTCAATTTCTCTGTAGCCGAAATAAAAATACAATCGTTGTGCATTTTGTTCATCCACGAGTTTTTGAGTTCCTCCAAAGAAATGTTTTCCTTTGTTTTAGGAGTCAAGTCATCTTCATCTTTGGGTTTATAAGAAAAAGAGTCCACTTTATTAAAAATCAATATAGTTGGTTTTTCCTCTTTGTCTATCTCTAGTAATGTTTTATTTACTACCTCTATTTGTTCTTCGAAGTTCGGATGAGAGATATCCACTACATGTAATAACAGGTCGGCCTCTCTTACTTCGTCTAATGTAGACTTAAATGATTCGACCAGATGAGTAGGCAATTTGCGGATAAAACCTACAGTATCGGATAACAAGAATGGGAGGTTGTCGATGATAACCTTTCTTACTGTCGTATCCAGTGTTGCAAAAAGTTTGTTTTCCGCAAAAACTTCCGATTTGCTTAGCTGCGTCATAAGGGTTGATTTTCCCACATTGGTATATCCTACTAAGGCAGCACGTACCATTTTTCCTCTGTTTTTTCTCTGAGAAGCCATTTGTTTGTCAATACCTTTCAGCTCTTCTTTTAGGAATGCTATCTTGGTAAGAATGATACGGCGGTCGGTCTCCAACTGAGTTTCCCCCACACCACGCATCATTACACCTCCCCCTCGCTGACGGTCTAAGTGAGTCCATAAACGGGTCAAACGTGGAAGCAGATATTGATATTGTGCCAGTTCTACCTGTGTCTTGGCATAAGCAGTTTGGGCACGCATGGCAAATATATCGAGGATGAGGCTTGTACGGTCAAGAATTTTCACTTGCAATTCCTTCTCTATATTCCTTATCTGCTTGGGAGAAAGTTCATCATCGAAAATGACTAGACCGATCTCATTATCTTCCATATATTGCTTTATTTCCTGTAATTTCCCTGTCCCTACGAAGGTAACGGGATTTGCCTTTTCAAGCTTTTGTGTGAATTTTTTTACAGGAACGATACTCGCCGTTTCGGCAAGGAATGCAAGCTCATCGAGGTACTCTTTTACTTGTTCTTCTGTTTGGTATTGAGTGATAAGCCCTACTAGAACTGCTTGTTCGTTTTTTGATTCTGATATAATAAAGTCTTTCATATAATCTTTTAATCTCTAAAGATTTTAAATCCTATTTGTACTCTAACTCCAAAGTTCCACCTTTGAGAATGTCATTGTGGTTTATTCTGAAATCGGAGATAATTTTTCCGTTATACTTCACCTGTCTGATTATAGCATCGGGTGATTTACGGTTCTTAGTTGTAATGTTTAATTTTTTTCCGTTATCCAACTGTATGGTAATATTATCATAAAGCGGAGAAACGATCTCGTACCACGGTTCGCCTACTACCAGAGGATATAGTCCTATTGTAGAGAATACATACCATGCACTCATTGTGCCATCGTCTTCGTCCATTTCAGGCATGTATCCTTTCGGTTCTGTCTTAAAAGGCTTGCCATGATAAGGTGTCGGATATTCGGCATTCCCTCCATACAAGTGGTTTAAATCTTCTTTTATGATGCGTCTTACATTCGCCTGAGCTTTATCGTATTGTTGCAAGCGATTGAAAATGTACGGAGCATGTATTCCCGGTTCGTTTCCTTGATTAAACAGATTGTTGTCAAAGAAATAGGAGAGCTGCTTCGCTAAGATGTCTTGTCCTCCTGCACTGTCAGCCATTTCGTTCAGATATTGAGGCAAAGCCCAGCGATATTGCCAGCGTGTACCTTGATAAAGTCCGCTGCCTCGCATCTTTGTAAAAGAATCGTCAATGTTATTAAAATCTGTATTCCATGTTTTTATAAATGTGCTTTTTGCTTTGTCGCTATAGTAATTAGCGTCATCCGCTTTGTTTAATATCTCCGCTATCTGAGCCATAGCCCACCAGTCGATACAGCTCTCCAGTGTCTGATCGGGACGATTGGTAGGGAGATTGTCCATTTCCTTTTTTATTCCATCGTAAGCTTCAGCTAAATTGATATTGGTAATTCCTTTCTTATACGCATCCAGTAACACAACTTGTGAATGCTCGGTACGCACTGTTGGGGTTGATTCGAAGTCTGTAGCCCAATCTTTTTTGCCGTATATATACAGATTACACAAAGAGTTTGCAATATCTCTCATCGATTTCGAATCGAGTAGGGTGATTAACGGAAACTTGGTGCGATATGTATCCCACATAGACCAGCAACTGTAGTATGTATAATCCTTTTTTTGCTGTACTTCTCCATTTGTAGCCAAATACTTTCCATCGATCGAGGTCGTATTTGCCGGACTAAGAAATACTCTGTACAGAGAGGTGTAGAATAGTTTCTTTTCGTCTTCGCCAGCTCCTTTTATTTCTATTCGCGATAGGATGTTTTCCCATGTATCAGCGGCTTGTGATTTTATTTGTTCAAAAGTAAGGTTTTTTATCCCTTCATTTTCTAAGCGAGCTGTTTCTGTGCTAATCGGAGAAAGAGCAACTCTTACTTCTATCGGTTGATTATCAGTGCCCTCAAACGCCAGCTCTATATCTTGTTCATGCTTTACATTTACTGTAAAGGATTTACTTATACTTATGTTGAAGTATAGTTTGTAAGCACCATGATCGCATGTATTGCCTGCATGTATATATCCTTGTATTTCCCTGTCTGAAATAATCTCATAATCACAGTCCAGTACTCTGGTGAAAGATGAAGCGAAGTTTATCGACATCTTTTGCGCTTCCCCTTTTGGGTAGTGATAACGTTCTATAGCTACATTGTGAGTTGCTGTCAATTCTGCTTTTATTCCATTGGTAAGAGTGGTGGTATAGTAACCCGGAGTAGCCGACTCTAGTTCTTTATTCATACTCATGCTAACGTCTTTCGCTACAGGTTTGATGCTTAAATTGCCTCCTGCGCCACTACATCCGATACCAGATATACGATTGACCGAGAACCCGGAAATCTTACTTGCATCATAATCGTATCCGACATGAGTTCTGGGATCAGAATCGGGACAAACTCTCGCCATACCGTACGGAACACATGCGGCAGGATCTACCTGTCCGTTATCTCCGGCTGTACCCATAAAGAGATAAACATATTCGTTCTTTGACTTTCCTTGTTGAGCAAAGAGATTATTTGTATTTATTAGTATCGAGCAGAATAGAATAATCAGAATGAGCGATGGTTTATAGAATCTCATAATTAAAGTTTTTCGCACAGAATTTGGTATAATGGGCTAAAGGTAAGAATAATCTGCAAGAGGTAGCAGTGCATAGATATTAAAAAAGAGCCTGCATTGTAGGCAGACTCTTCTGTATCTTTTTCGTACTTTGTTGTAGGATAAAGAATTAAGCTTTGTTCGATACAACTCTTTTTTCTTTGATTCTAGCTTTCTTACCTGTAAGACTACGAAGGTAATACAATTTAGCACGACGAACTTTACCCACTTTGTTTACAGTGATACTGTCAATAAATGGTGATTCGATAGGGAAAATTCTTTCTACACCGATGTTGTCAGACATTTTACGAACAGTGAAACGTTTTTTTGTTCCGTGTCCTGCAATTTTAATAACCACACCGCGGTACTGCTGAACACGTTCCTTGTTACCTTCTTTGATACGGTAAGCAATTGTCACTGTGTCACCACTTTTGAATTTAGGAAACTCTTTTCCTGTAGCAAATGCTTCTTCTGCAACTTTAATTAAGTCCATGATTATATATGGTTTTGTTGTTAATATACGCAATATACACGAGCACCTCCCGTCAGAGATTACGCAAAGCGGATGCAAAGATAACGATATTTCCGAAAATTGCAATACCTTAACCTCTATTTTTGAAACTATTAGGATGGGTGTCAGAAGGTGTATTCCATTCCTATTCCGTAGCAGTTATCTCCTATATTTGGAGCTATTGCCAGAGTATGTTTCGAATTTAAGTGGTTCGGGTATAAAATTTTATTGATTGTTGGCAATAAAAGATAACTGGCTTCGACACTGAATATGCCTATACCGGCTCCCATTAAAACATCACTTACCCAATGCCTTTTGTTAAGTACACGCAATACACCTGTTGCGGAAGAGGCTATATATCCGCTAAAAGCTATGTAGGGTGATTTGCCTATATACTCACGGAACAGTATGTGTGCACCGACAAAACTTGTAGCCGTATGACCCGACGGAAATGAATTGCGTGTCGACCCGTCAGGCCTAAGTACTCCGGTGCTGTTTTTTAGAATGTTCACAGTTCCCGCTATCAGAAGGTGAGACATAGCCATTATGATCGTTACATCTTTCAGATCGTGATTCCCTTTAATTCCCGCAAGATTTAGTGCATATACAGAAACGGCAGGAGCAAACTGTAGATAATCATCATATATCATCTTATTCTTAAAGTGCTCGCCTACCTCATTGTTTGTGCTTTTGTCCAGATCTTTAAGCATATGATTCTCGTGTGCCATGATGCCGTAAGCGATCAATAGAGTAGGCGCTATTAATCTGGGATACGTTGAGTTAAAGCTTATTTGTTCAATATTTAATTCTGGGATTTTATTTTCCCATTTGTCGGAGTCGATATTTAAAGGAACCTGAGGTGATGCAGATAAATCTATTTTAGGAAATAATGTCTTGTCGGGCAAAGAGCTGCTTTGTAATAATTTTGGTTTGGATGTAATTAACGGCTTATATTCTTGGGCATACAAATATATAATGCCTGTCTGCGTGAATAGTATAATGATAAAAAGACTTACTTTTCTAAGCGCATTCATATATGTCAAATTTGATAGTTTATTGATGATAAATATATAACGAAGAAGTTTTTATTTCGTTATTTATTGGATATATTTTAAGGTTAAATAATCATAACACAAGGTATTATATCTTTGTTAATCTATGTTTAATTAAAGCTTCTTATTGGTTTTATAAGGCTTATTCGTTATACTTTTGTATGTATACAGGAGAAAAAGACTTTTAATTTATTATCAAGCATAAGATGAAAATAAAATATATAGCAGCTGCAACTGCATTTTTTGCAACGATATGCCTCAATGTTGCTGCTTTGGGAAGTAAAACAACGACTCTCTACGATACGGTCGATAAAGAAAAAATGGGACATTGGGTCGACTCGGTTTATAATCAAATGTCGCTGGATGAGCGTATTGGTCAGCTTTTTATGCCTATTGTCAGCGGAGATAATACAGAGTCGAATAAAAATACAATAAAAAACCTGATAACGAGCCAGTATGTCGGCGGGCTTTTGTTCTCTAAAGGCTCTCCTCAAAATCAAGCAGAACTCACCAATTATGCGCAACAGGTGGCTAAAACTCCTTTGATGATCTCGCTCGATGGCGAGTGGGGCTTATCGATGAGGTTGGATAATACGACACAGTTTCCTCGCAATATGATGTTGGGTGCAATTCAAAATGATTCCCTGTTATATTATTATGGTCTCGAAGTTGCCCGACAGTGCCGACAGATAGGTGTGCAGGTTAATTTTGCTCCGGCACTTGATGTTAATAGTAATCCAAATAACCCTGTGATAGGTAACCGTTCGTTCGGTGAAGACCCCGACCGTGTGGCCCAACTTGGTATTATGTATTCGAAAGGCTTGGAAGCAGGCGGTGTGATGGCCGTAGCGAAACATTTTCCGGGACATGGCGATACATCCACTGACTCTCATAAAACTTTGCCTACCATTACGCATGACAAAGAGAGGCTTGATGATTTTGAGATAAAACCTTTCAGAAAATACATTGATGCAGGTTTGTCGGGAATGATGATCGGGCATTTAAATATTCCTGCTCTCGATCCTAAAAGACAACCCAGCTCTCTGTCTGAACCTATCACTACGAAGCTGTTGCAAAACGATCTTGGCTTTTCGGGATTGATCTTTACAGATGGTTTACAGATGAAAGGGGTTTCGGGAGAAGATAACTATTGTGTGAGGGCTTTGTTAGCGGGCAATGATGTTCTTCTCGGACCGGTTAATACAGCAAAAGAATTCAATGCGGTAAAGAAAGCGATAGCAGATACCTTACTCACGGAATCGCAAATAGAGGTTAAGTGTAAGAAGGTATTGGCATATAAATATATCCTGGGTTTGAATCATGTCACGACTATAGAAGCTTCAGGTCTTATTCAAAGCCTGAATAATGCGAATGCCGAGTGGATAAACCGAAACCTGCATAGGGATGCGATGACATTGATAAAAGATGATGATAAAATTGTCCCGCTAAAGGAGCTTGATAAGAGAAAAATTGCAGCGATATCGATAGGTGCCTCAGTGGACAATACATTTCATAGTATTTTGAAAATGTATGGAGATGTTACCTGCTTCAATGTCTCTGATAGTGATGCCCTTTTACAACTCAAAAAAGTACTTGAGCCATATAATACAATAATAGTATCGGTGCACACTACAAGAACAAATTTTAGTACCGCTATACAAAATGTGATGCAAGGAAAAGAAACTGTACTAGTCTTTTTCCTTAATCCTTATCGGGTAGCGGCTTATGCATCAGCTGTCAAAAATGCCGATGGGGTTTTGCTGGCTTATGAAGATACTGATCTGTCTCAGAATTATGCGGCTCAAGCTATATTTGGAGGCAATGCTATTACAGGAAAAGCTCCTGTGACAGTAAAAGGAGTGTTTAAGGAAGGAAAAGGCATTAATACTAAAAAGATAAGACTAAGTTATAATGTGCCCGAAGATGTAGGCATAGCAACAAGCCGACTGGATGGTATAGAGACTATTGTACAGGAAGGCATAAAAGCACAGGCTTTTCCCGGATGTCAGATATTGATAGCTAAAGATGGAGAAGTTATTTATAATAAGTCATTCGGCTCATTCGAATATGATGGCAAGCAGAAGGTAACGAATACCGACTTGTACGATCTTGCCTCAATGACGAAGGCTACAGCTACCGTTCCTGCTGTGATGAAGTTGTATGACGATGCCAAATTGAAACTCAATACACCTATTAGCAACTACGTATCTGCACTGAAAGGTACGGACAAATCGGATATAACAGTTAGGGATGCTCTCTTGCACGAAAGCCGACTTCCGGCCTTTATCCCTTACTATATGAATGCGATAGACGAGGATAGTTATGAAGGTAAATTGTTCAATCGTACACAGACTTCTCTTTATTCTGCTCAGTTTGATGCGAATACATGGGCTCGTACAGATTATAAATTTAAACCTTCGATGGTGTCTCAAACCCCTAAAGCGGGTTTCTTGCCTTTAGCTGAGGGACTTTACATCAACGAAACTTATTCAGATACTATTATCTCTGAAATAGCGAAGTCGAAATTGTCTAAAAGGAAACAATATGTGTATAGTTGTCTCAATTTCATGCTACTGAAAGAAGTTGTAGAAAAAATATCGAAAGAGGATTTGAATACATTTGTAGAGGAAAACTTTTTCAGCAAGCTGGGTGCTACAACAACGACTTACAATCCGTTGACAAAATTCGATAAGCAAAGGATTGTTCCTACCGAGAAAGATGACTTTCTACGCAAACAACTCTTGCAAGGCTATGTACATGACGAAGGTGCAGCTTTTATGGGTGGAATATCGGGTAATGCAGGCTTATTTTCGGATGCGAATGATATTGCCAAACTGTATCAAATGTGGCTGAATATGGGTACGTATGGCGGTGAGGAGTATTTGTCGCCAAAAACTTGTCAACTGTTTCTTCAAGCAAAGAGCGGAATTTCACGCCGTGGGCTCGGATTTGATAAGCCGGAAACAACCACCGGCAAATCGAGTCCGACAGCATTAAGCGCCCCTGCCGGCACATACGGACATACAGGTTTTACAGGAACTTGCTTTTGGGTCGATCCCGATAATAATTTAATTTATATATTTTTGTCGAACAGAGTGAACGATAAGCGAACTCATAATGCGATATCTACTTTAAATATACGTACACGTATTCAGGAGGAGATATATTCGGCGATGAAAAAAGGAACTGTATCACAAGAAACAAATATAACTAATACTAATACCAATGACAAACAAAAGACTGACGCTGAATGACGAATTGAAACCATTTTTTAGTACCGAAAACCAACTAATATGGGATTTGATAATAGAAAACAAAACCGAAGAATTGCAACCGGTATTATCGGAAGAAGATGAGTTTATAAATAAAATACTTGCCGAACTTTTTACAGAGGGTAAGAGCGATACACTAGATGTATACGATTTTGTAACGATCAAAGAGCCTAATAGCAGTTTATTCAGAGATTTGGTTCGTTTCATTTTTGCATCAGATATCAATGGAAATTATGATGAAATAAAAGAATCGATCTTGAATAAGATTTTCGATTTTACACCCGATATGATTGAGCAGTTGCAAAAGGAGACTCAAGGATATCCTATGAGGCCTGTTTCCGAAGTTGTAATCAAAGAAGCTTCATCGATTCGCATGTCATTGAATACATTGGCTTATTATTTTCGCGAAAAGGAAGATGTTGAAGGACTACATTTCGCTACGGTTATGAGAACCAAGCTTACGCTGTCTATCATGAGTAACTATAAAAATATAGTGGGGCATGATATGATAGAAGCTGCTAAAATAAAGGAACGGGTGGGCGAGACTGAAGCCGCTCTTGTTTTTTATAATGCTGCCCGTGAGAACCTGAAAAATGAACTGCATTGGTTTGTTGAAAGTCCTGAGATGGGAGCTAGCGAAGATGATGTGATCATGCTGCAATCTCTTAAAGAAGCATATCAGTCTATCGACAGATTAAAGAATACAGCGGAGTTTGTACAAACATGTGAAATTATCGACGAAATATTGAGCAGAGAATATGTTGAGTATGACTTCGATGAAGAGGATGAGGAAGATTAAAATTAAAATATATATATTTCTATATTGCTGTCTTTTGTCGTTGCCTTGTGTTTTATTTGCTCAGCAGCAAAAGACAGCATTTATTAGTCTCGAAGAATATCTGCAAACGCAGAAGCTGGTAAATGTCAATGCTCTGGATAGCAGTATTCGTGTAGATTTGAAGTATGCAACAACAGATAACTTTACAAAAACAATTCTTTACGATTCGTTGACAAATATATATCTGCATCCTTTTGCTGCAAAAAAGTTGGTAGCAGCACAAAAATATTTGAAGACTCTCCACCCTGATTATAGTTTATTGGTTTATGATGCCGTACGTCCTTTAAGTGTGCAGCGTAAGATGTATCGGGTGGTGCAGAATACCAAATATGCGGCTTATGTCGCAAAGCCTTCACGCACAGGTCTTCATAATTATGGAATGGCAGTAGATCTTACTATATGTAACAAAAAAGGTGTACCTTTGGATATGGGTACTCCCTTCGATTTTTTTGGTGGTGCTGCCGGTATCAATAAGGAGGCTGAATTGGTGCAACGAGGGGTTCTTTCAAAACAGCAAGTCGCAAATCGTGAATTATTGCGCAAAGTGATGAGGCATGCCGGTTTTTTGACTATACGTGGCGAATGGTGGCACTTCAATGCACTACACCTTATAGAAGCCCGCAAGTTGTATAAGGTTATTGAATAACTACTTTTCTTTTTCTTTCGAAGGATATTTTGTAACTCTAAAATAATAAGCACATGAAAAGGATTTACACAGTTTTACTTGTATTATTTGTTTTGAGTATGTGCGCACAGAACGTTAACGCACAATTTGTGGTAGCGCAAGACACTGTTCGCGGACGAATTGACTTTTGTCCTCGTCTTGGAGATTTGCATAACGCTGTAGAGATTCCTAACGATTCTGTTTTTTATATGCTGCCTATAGATCAGAGTACAGATCCGTGGCGTCAGGTCTATCGTTATATGCCTGATAGAAGCGTGAGTGGCGGATATATACATGGAAGGAAACTGATGCGGGTGGATGATTATGATATAGTAGAAGTAGAGCGTCTGTCGGCTCATGGTAGCATATCTTTCAAGAATGCAGATGTACGAGTCGTTGTTTCCGTTGCGCCGATTAGTCCCAAAGATACATCAGTGAAAAAAGGCGCTGACGGTACGTACATGGTAAACGGTAAAAAGGCTTACGGTGTCTCAAAGTGGTCGTCTCCTCAGTTGCATTATAAATCTATTACGGTATCTATAAAAGGGCGGAATATTCCTGTTCCTCAGAAGATATTCGAGCATTTGCTCGAACCCGATATTGAAGATATGGTTGTGTATTATAATCCTCGCAAACAAATCGTTTATATGCAAGTCAACAATGGTGGCACATCGGCTTCTTATACCGCATTACTTACTGTTTCGATTCGGGGAGCTCTAAGTCCGTATATATTTTATCCATCTATGAATAGGTAAGAGCAGATTGATAGTCTTTTTATCCTTCTCTCCAATTTGAAAGATTTGAGTATACAGATAATTTCTTTTTTAAGAATTTATCTTATAACAAAAGGTCTTTGAAATGATTGTATGTCGATTTTGTAGTGTGCAGCAAAAAGTGACACAGCAAAAGAGTGCGAAACCTGTTACTTTTGTTACTTTTTAACAATTAAACAAAAGGGTAATTGGATTGAGGGTGCTGATTGAGAAGGCATTTACTTCTTTAATATTCCTGTTTGTTGAAAGATAGATAAGGTGATATATAGCAATATTCCTGCTGCTATTCCTAGCACTCCGATTGTTATTGTGGCTACGATAATGAATGCTGCAAGAAAATAACGATACTCGTTTCCTTTAAACTTGATATTTTTTATCTTCAACGAGAACATTGGAATTTCCGACACCATGAGTAATGAGAATACTACAATGGCAACCAGAAAAGTATATATCAATGATGGAGTAATCATCGGAACTTTGTATGCAAGACCATAACAGAAGCTAACCCAAAACATAGCATTAGCCGGAGTGTTTAGCCCGATAAAAGACTCGCTCTGTCTTTCGTCTACATTGAACTTTGCTAACCGTAAAGCTGAGAATATAGCGAGTAAGAATGCTATATATGGCAGATATTCTACTATGATCGGATTCTGTGATATGCGTATTGTGTTGTCTGACAGGAAGCGGAAGGCGGCAATGCTGGGGGCCAACCCGAAACTAACCATGTCAGCCAAAGAGTCGAGCTCTTTACCTATTGGAGAATAGGCCTTCAGCAAGCGAGCGGCAAACCCATCAGAGAAATCGAACAGGGCTGCGATGATAACCCATACTACTACCCATGTATATTCTCCCTGAAATGCCATAACGGTGGCTATCGATCCTGAAAACAGATTGAGAGAAGTGAGTGTGTTTGGGATATGCTTTTTCATCTCTTTATGCTCGGAACTTTGCTATTACAGTCTGGTTTCCTGTTACCTTTTGATCCATTTCTACAAGTATCTCAGTGCCTAACGGTAGATATACATCAACCCTTGATCCAAGTTTGATGAAGCCGAGGTGTTCGTCTATGCTGCCTGTTTCTCCAACTTGCGCATAGGTTACAATCCGTCGGGCCATAGCTCCTGCTACCTGACGCAGCAATATTTGGTTTTTACCGTCTTCTGTTTCCATGACTACAGTTGATCTCTCATTCTCTGTGCTCGATTTCGGCAGATACGCCGCCATGAAACGTCCATCATGATGCTTAGACATTAGCACTTTTCCGTTGATAGGATACCAGTTTGCATGAACATTGAATGGAGACATGAATATAGATACGATAATGCGTTTATCTTTAAAGTATTCGCCTTCGTACACTTCTTCTATTGCTACTATCTTTCCATCGGCAGACGCTACCACAACACCGTTGCTATCGCCTTTGAATTGCCTATAGGGGCTCCGATAAAAGTTGAGCACTATTCCGAAAAAGACAAGTGATGCTCCACCTGCAAGATAGGATAGAAATGTGTGACGGAAGAAATACCAAAGTACCCCGTTTAATACAAACAGGATTATAAAATATGTTGTTAAAACGCCTCGTCCTTCGTGATGAACCTTCATTATTTTGTGATAAACATATTTAATGTAAGGTGCAAAAGTATCTTTATTTGGCGATATATACAAATTTGGAATCTGAATTTTAGTACAAAAGAAAAGAGAGATGAACGAATCACCTCTCTGATGTATTTATTTTATATCTGTTTTGTATTTATAGGATATATAGTGAACTGATAGATTCGTTGCTTAATACCCTGCGGATAGCATTTGCAAACACATCAGCTACAGACAAGATAACTACCTTTTCGCACTTCTTAGAGTAAGGGATACTGTCTGTAAATACCATTTCAGTAAGTCCCGATTGGGTTACTCTTTCCGATGCCGGGTCAGACATCACCGCATGACTGGCTATGGCTCTCACCGATCTGGCTCCACTGGCTTTCATTATGTCGGCAGCTTTTGTTATTGTGCCTGCTGTATCCACAATGTCATCTACCAACAGTACGTCCATTCCTGTAACGTCCCCGATGATTTGCATTTCGGATATTTCGTTTGCTTTCTTGCGAAGTTTATAGCATATAACCATTGGCAAACCAAAGTATTTGGCGTACGAGCTTGCACGTTTTGTACCACCCACATCCGGTGTTGCTATTACTAGGTTATCGGTATCTAATGTCTTAATATAGTCTACAAATATTGCAGATGCATATAAGTGGTCTACCGGAACATTGAAGAATCCTTGTATCTGGTCGGCATGCAAGTCCATAGTTATTAGTCGGTTGATGCCTGCTGCACTAAGCATGTCCGCAATAAGTTTAGCACCGATAGAAACACGAGGCTTATCTTTGCGGTCTTGGCGAGCCCAACCGAAGTATGGTATTACAGCTATTATAGATGAGGCAGACGCTCTTTTTGCAGCGTCGATCATCAATAGAAGTTCCATAAGATTATCTGAAGAAGGGAATGTGGACTGTATTAAAAAAACCTGACACCCCCTGATTGACTCTTCGTATGAAACAGAGAATTCTCCATCGGCAAAGCGTTCAATTTTCATTTTACCCAAAGGGCATCCAAGGCTAGTACATATTTTTTCAGCTAAGTAACGAGAATTAGTTCCCGAGAAAATTTTGAAAGGTAGATTATTGTCCATCTCTTCTTTAATTTTTTAATCTTTATGGAAAGTTTTTTAATAGATTTATATGAGACTGTAAAATTAGGAAAAACAACACAATTAGCTCATAGAAAATTTAATTATTTTCCCAGAATATTCTTCTATGTTTAAAAACAGGTTCCGATCCCATTGTGGGCTTAATGTGAAATTCTTTTTCGAAAGCAGTTCTTTCGCTTTTTTTATTTCGTGCGGTTTTATTTCCATGTATTCGAAAGCATGAAAAGGAATGTGAACAGAAATATTTACAGGTTTTGAATCAAAATTAGCAACTACAATCAAGAACTCATCTTTGCCAGACCTCAAGAAAGCGTATTGCTTTGTAGAATCGAAGTCCATGTTGCTATAATTAGCATACATCAGATCAAAGAACTTACCTGTTCTGATTGACTCTTCTTCTTTTGCTATTTTTAGAAGCTGAATATAAAATTTCCGAAGTTTCATCTGTTCCTCATTTAGTCCGCTTTCTGTGAATGTCCCTTTATTCCTCCAGCTTCTTATAGAGTCGACCGACCAATAATCAAAGATGGTTGTACGTCCATCTAGTCCGCTAAAACCTTCTTTATCCATTCCTCGTTCTCCCAGTTCTTGTCCGAAGTAGATCATTACAGGATTGGTATTCATTGTTGCGGCTACAATCATTCCCGGAATAGCTTTGAATGGATTGCCTGCAAAGAAATCTGATGCAATTCGCTGTTCGTCATGGTTTTCCAGAAAGTTTAGCATTTTGGTTTGTAGTCCGTCAATGCTTTGCCAAGAAAAGGTAATGTCCGACGAAGGTTGTTGGTGATTGATTACATTGCGTAGTGTGTCATACAGACCAACTTTGTCGTACAGATAATCGAACAGTCCCCAATCTACATATTTGTGATATAAGTCGGGGTTATATACCTCTGCAATGAAGATGAGTGTTTTGTTTTTTGCTTTTACCCTTGGTATTACCCAGTTCCAAAATTCAACAGGAACCATTTCCGCCATATCACATCTAAATCCGTCTACCCCTTTGGCAGCCCAGAAAAGAAGGATGTCTTTCATCTTGAGCCATGTGTCTGGTGTTGGTATAAAGCAGCTTGTCCTGTTATTGCTATAGTCTATTCCATAATTTAGCTTAACCGTTTCGTACCAATCTGTTACCGATGGCTTATTACTGAAGCAATCGTTGCCGGTTGCTTTGGCCGGATATTCTATGTATGCGTTTTCTCCTTGTTGAGTAGGAAATTGCAGTTCTAGTTTCTGATTAGGTATATAATAGAAATTATTATCCGGGTCGAACGCTACATCTTTATTATCATCTGCTCCCAAGTCTTTTATTTTCTTCGGTTTTGCATCAGAGTGATATTGTCGTGCAACATGATTGGGTACAAAATCAATAATTACTTTCATCCCATTTTTGAGCGTACGTTCTATCAGGTCTTCAAATTCCTGCATTCTATTGTCTACATCTTCAGCCAGATCGGGAGAAACGTCATAATAATCGCGGATCGCATAAGGCGAGCCTGCTTTTCCTTTTATTACATCGGGATGATCTTTTGGTATTCCATTTGCTGTGTAGTCGGTCGTAGAGGCATGCTCAAGTATTCCGGTATACCAAATATGGGTAAATCCCATTTTTTTTATCTCTTTCAACGCCTTATTGTCGAAGGCAGAGAACTTGCCTACTCCATTTTCCTCTATGGTTCCGCTTTCCTTATTCGTATTGTTGTCGTTGCCGAATAATCGGGGAAGTACTTGGTATATAAAAATCTTTTCTGCCATAGCTGCTAATTTTATTATTGTGCATGTGTTATGCATGTAAGGTTGATATGTGGAAAATCTTTTGTTAAGGCTTCTTTTTTATCTTCAAAAAATTTTGTCGTTAGGTTATATCCTGCCCGATATATTTCTTCAACATGTTCCAGATCAAACATTGAATACTGAGACAAAGATGTCGACTCGATCAGGTAGTCGCATAAGTTTCGGTCTAATAGGGTGTTGGAGCCGGACATATAGTGGAAAGACCTTTCTGCGATATATTTAATGGAGCTCCTGAATTCTGCTTTTATAATGGGGCTAACATTGACTCCTATAATTTTAACGCAATCTTTGCGTATCGTAGAAACAGGGAAGTTCTTAAATAAACCTCCGTCAACATAATAATGTTGGTTGATTTCCACAGGGCGGAAAATGATAGGTACCGAACATGATGCTATAACGGCCGGTATTAAAGCTCCAGTAGAAAATACCTTTGTTTCTCCATATTCTATATCCGTAGCGACAGTCCGCAGGGGTATTTTCAAATCCTCAAAGGTTTTAGCCCTAAGATGTTTTTTTAGAAATGAACGAAATCCATCGCTTTTGAAAAAGCCACCATGTGGTATCGTAAATTCAGCAAACTCTCTGAATACCTTCTTTTTGAAGAATGATAGTATTTCCTCAGGGGTATACCCATCCGCATATAATACTCCGGCAAAAGCTCCTGCGCTGGTTCCGGATATAATTTGAGGATAAAGACCAATTTCATTTAGTGCTTGCAATACGCCTAAATGAGCAAAACCTTTGGCGCCACCTCCGCTAAGGGAGAGACCTAGTTGATAAATGTTTTTTTCCGGACTCATGCGTTTTGTATCAATATACAAATTTAAGGATATTCTTCTTATTTGCTAATTTGTAGGTATAATAATAGTTACGAGGGTGTATGTGAATAATAAAAAAAGAGCTGTTTTTAATTATTAAAAACAGCTCTTTTTTTATATTCTGAGTAATTATTACTTTACTTCAAAATCTTGTTTCATATCAATTTCTTCTCCATTTTCATCCATAAAGTGATATTCCAGGAATGCCAGATTCTGGTTTGGGATTATCTTTACTCCCATGCCATAACGCCATTTCCATTGCCACTTTAATGAAGGAAAACCTTTATTGATAAATGCTGCTACATACGGATGTATATAGAGTTTGAAATTCTTTACTTTTAGATCTTTTACCAGATAGCTTATTTTCATGCGCAGGGTATCTGTAAACAGTATGGATGGTCTTATTTCTCCTTTTCCAAAACATGTAGGACATGCTTCGGTGGTTGATATCTCCATCTCTGGACGTACACGCTGACGTGTGATCTGCATTAGCCCGAATTTGCTCAGTGGGAGTATATTATGCTTTGCTCGATCATTCGCCATCAGCTCCTGCATTTTGGCCATTAGTTGTGCTTTGTGCTCACCTTCCGTCATATCTATGAAGTCGATTACGATGATTCCCCCCATGTCTCGTAATCTCAATTGACGTGCTATTTCTTCTGCTGCTGCGGAATTCACTTCCCATGCATTATTCTCTTGTCCTGCTTCAGGATTCTTCGACCTGTTGCCGCTGTTCACATCTACAACGTGAAGGGCTTCGGTATGTTCCAAGATGAGGTATGCGCCATTGCGGAATGTAACTGTTTTTCCAAACAAGGCTTTTACCTGTTTCGTTACATTGAAATTATCAAAGATAGGTAACCCGCCGTCATAACTTTTTACAATGTTTTTTTTGTCGGGTGCTATAAATGATATATAGTCCTTAATCTGGTTGCAGGTATCTAAATCATTGACATGGATTTCCTGAAAGGTAGGATTGAAGATGTCTCTCAGTAAGGCCACAATACGGCCTGTTTCTTCAAAAACGAGGGTTGGAAGTTTATTTTTCTGAATCTTAGGAAGATTGTCCTCCCAACGTTTTACCAATGTTTTTAGTTCTGTATCCAGATCGGCTACCTTTTTTCCTTCAGCTACGGTTCTTACTATTACTCCGAAGTTTTTTGGTTTTATGCTTTGTATAAGTTGTCTTAGACGAGCACGCTCCTCTTTCGATTTAATTTTTTGAGAGACAGATACTTTGTCGTTGAATGGAATGACAACTAAAAAACGGCCGGCCAGTGAAAGCTCGGCTGTGAGGCGGGGGCCTTTTGTTGATATAGGTTCTTTGGCTATTTGTACCAGTATTTCTTGTCCTGGTTTTAGAACGTCGCTGATAGACCCATTTTTGTCTATGTCTGCTTCCATTTTCATCTTCGAGATGTTAGGAAACTTTTTCTTATCAGCTAAAGCCTGTTTGTAAAACTTATCAACGGATTTGAATTGAGCACCTAGATCTAAATAGTGAAGAAAAGCGTCCTTTTTGTATCCTATGTCTACAAAAGCAGCATTTAATCCGGGCATCAGTTTTTTAACTTTGCCGGCATAGATGTTTCCTACCGCGTATGAAGCGTCTCTTCCTTCTTTTTGCAGTTCGACAAGTTTCTTGTCTTCCAAGACTGCTATTGAGACTTCATTGGGCTGAACATCGACTATTAGTTCGCTATTCATAACTATGTTTTAGAATTAAAAATAAGATTTAAATTCCCTATTTAAATCTGATAGTAGAGTTTACTTCTTTATGTATCAAGAAGCTTTTTCATTAAATACACAAAGAACAAACTTAGAAATTCAACAATTTGTAAGTTTGTTCTCGTATATTTCATTAAATAAAAGAATTACAGATTATTTTTTCTTTTTGTGTCTGTTCTTTCTTAATCTTTTTTTGCGCTTGTGCGTAGACATTTTATGTCTTTTTCTTTTCTTTCCGCTTGGCATGTTATTTATATTTAGAAATTAATTTAATAAAAAGGCGAAATTACTTTCTCACTTGAGTTATGAATGTCTTGGCAGGTTTGAATGCCGGAATTGAGTGAGCAGGTATGATGATAGTCGTATTTTTAGAGATGTTACGAGCTGTTTTTTGAGCTCTTGTCTTCACTATGAAACTACCGAAACCTCTTAAATAAACGTTTTCATTCTTGCTTAATGAGTCTTTTACAACATCCATGAATGATTCAACTGTTTTTAATACAGTGGCTTTGTCTATTCCTGTATTTTTCGCAATTTCGTTAACGATGTCAGCTTTTGTCATTTTCTTATCTTTTTAAATTCGAAACAATTAATTTTTTGGACTGCAAATATATAGCTTTTTATTTACCTTTGAAACAAATAATTATCATTTTTTCTCCTAGATAAAGAAATTAACGTTCAACTATAGCTTGTTTTGAGCGGATATTAATGTGTTCTAAAATGAATATGGAAAAAGATTTAAGATTAAGCTCTATATTAATAAGGTGGTATGATGCAAATAAGAGGGATTTGCCATGGCGTAATACGTCCGATCCCTATGCAATATGGCTTTCAGAGGTTATCTTGCAGCAGACACGTGTAGATCAAGGTTACTCCTATTATAATAAGTTTATACAAAAATATCCGAAAGTGGGTATGTTGGCAATGGCTGACGAAGATGAAGTATTGAAGCTTTGGCAGGGGCTTGGTTATTATAGCAGGGCGCGAAACCTTCAGGCGGCAGCGAAGTCGATAGAGAAGGATTATAATGGTGTTTTCCCCCGCGAACATAAAGATGTGTTGCAGTTGAAGGGGGTAGGCGATTATACTGCGGCAGCTATAGTTTCCATTTCTTATAACCAGCCTTATGCAGTGGTAGATGGTAATGTGTATAGAGTGTTGTCACGTATTTTTGCTATTGACGAACCCATCGATAGTGGCAAAGGTAAAAAAGTATTTGCAGAATTGGCTCAAGAGTTGCTCGATGATGCTAATGCAGGCTTGCATAATCAGGCAATAATGGAATTTGGGGCATTGCAGTGCGTCCCTGTTTCTCCTCGTTGTGATATTTGTCCTGCTTCGTCAATGTGTTTGGCGTATGATCAAAACAAAGTAGCACAATATCCTAAAAAGGCGGGTAAGCAAAAAGTGCGAAACCGTTATTTTAATTATTTTGATGTCCGACACGGCGAATCTATGTACTTGCGCAAACGAAGCGATAAAGATATCTGGCAAAATTTATACGAATTGCCTCTTCTGGAGACGGAAAAAGAACTGGCGATTGAGGAATTGCAAAAAGATGAAAAATTTAAAGCGTTGTTTGAGGCTGCTTCTAATGTTAAGATTCAACACATCAGGCAAATAAAACATGTTCTGTCGCATCAAATTATTTATGCAATATTTTATAAAGTAGAAGTGTCGGAAATTCGATTGGATAAAGATTATCTCAAGATCGCTGCAGCCGATATCGACGATTACCCGGTTTCGCGATTGGTGCATAAATATCTGGAACAGTTATGACTTATATATTCTAGGGCTTGTGTAAGATCGAAAAAAAATTAACTTTGTAATCAAATAATAGAGCGATATGGATAAAATATCATTGATTGTCCCTTGCTACAATGAAGAACAAGCCCTTCCGTATTTGTATAAAGAAGTAGTGAAACTTGCGGAAGAAATGCCTGATCAGGAATTCGAATTTATTTTTATAAATGATGGCTCAAGGGACAAAACCTTAACAGTAATTAAAGAACTAAGAGAGTTGGACGAAAGAGTACATTTTGTGTCTTTTTCCCGCAATTTCGGTAAAGAAGCCGGTATATATGCCGGCTTACAAGCAGCTACCGGAAATTATGTATCGTTAATTGATGCAGACTTACAAGATCCACCGTCCTTGATAAAGGAAATGTATGAAACCTTAAAAGCAGAAGACTACGACTGTGTGGCTACCCGCCGGGTAGACCGAAAAGGGGAACCGCCTATCCGTTCGTTTTTTGCCAAGCAGTTCTATAAGCTAATAAATAAGATATCAGATACTGAAGTTGTAGACGGGGCTCGTGATTTTCGTCTTATGACGCGGCAGATGGTTGATTCTATATTGGAAATGGGCGAATACAACCGTTTTTCGAAAGGTATTTTCGGTTGGGTCGGATTCAAAACAAAATGGATTGCCTTTGAGAATGTGGAACGTGTGGCCGGAGAAACAAAGTGGTCATTTATCGGATTGTTTTTGTATTCTCTGGAGGGGATAATTGCATTCTCTACCCGCCCGTTGATTATTGCATCCGTTTTTGGTATCCTTTTTTGTATAATAGCATTCATTATGATATGCTTTATTATCTTCAAAAAGATATTGTTCGGAGATCCGGTGCAAGGTTATGCATCTACTTTGTGTATCATTTTCTTTATAGGAGGAATCCAGTTGTTTTGTCTTGGTATTTTGGGGCAATATTTATCAAAAACATATATGGAAGCAAAAAAACGACCTATTTATATCGTAAGAGAGCGGGCTTAATTCGCTATTTTGCAATCTATAGTTGCCAAATTTACATAATTTGGCGTTTTATTTTTTGCGTTTCTGAAATAAAAGATTAATTTTGCGCCGATTGTCAGGAGGGCTCTAACCGAGTCTGTGTCTCATGCCTGTAGCAAAACGCTATGAATATTATCAAAAACTAAAGACAATCGATAGAAAAGTCTTAATTTTAATATAAAAATATGAGTTCTTCCGCTCTTTTTTTAGTAGTTTTCTTAACTGGAATCACACTCGTTTGTGCCGGATTAGGCATGGCCTTACTGTTATCACCAAAATCTTTCAATCCTCAGAAAGGAGAACCATACGAATGTGGTATCCCTACCCATGGAACTTCCTGGATGCAGTTTAAGGTAGGTTATTACCTGTATGCAATTCTTTACTTAATGTTCGACGTTGAGGCTATATTCCTTTTTCCTTGGGCTACAGTCGTAAGGCAATTGGAAATACCTGGTCTGATTAGTATATTGTTTTTCGTAATAATATTGGGTCTGGGCTTAGCTTATACCTGGAAGAAAGGAGCATTAAAATGGAAATAAAGAAAATATATATAAAAGGTATTCCTAACGAGGAGTTTAAGGACAATGAATACCTTGAGGATTATGTCAAAGAGCTCAACGAAGGCGGGGTTCCTGTTGTAGTAGGTAAGCTTGATGACCTGATCAACTGGGGACGCTCAAATTCAGTGTGGCCATTAGCTTTTGCTACAAGTTGTTGCGGTATTGAGTTTATGGCTTCGGCAGCAGCTCGTTACGATTTGGCACGCTTTGGGATGGAGGTAACTCGCAACAGTCCGCGTCAGGCCGATACAATGGTGGTGGCCGGTACGATTGTGCACAAGATGGCTCCGCTTTTGAAACGTGTATATGATCAGATGGCAGAACCAAAATATGTAGTTGCGATGGGTAGTTGCGCTATTTCGGGAGGTCCATTTGTAGATTCATACCATGTTGTGAAGGGTATTGATGAAATAATTCCTGTAGATGTATATGTTCCGGGATGCCCTCCGCGTCCGGAAGCTTTATTTTATGGTTTGATGCAATTGCAACGTAAGATAAAAGTAGAGCGTTTTATGTTCCGTAAAGGACACAAGAACATCAAACGGGATAAATAAGAATAATATAGAACTGAGATCCCTTACTTTTCCTCAAAAGATTAAGAAACAAAGAGACAATGGAAAATATCAAGAAGGTAATACTCGAGGCTGTACCTGAAGCGGTTATTGAAGATAAAACACCTTTAACTGTAACTGTAGAACCTAATAAACTACGTCATTTAGTAAAAGCACTTCGCAACTATGCTGAAATGCCTTTCGATTACTTGGCAATGTTAACAGGGACTGATGAAGGAGAGATGCTGATGGTAACTTATTTGCTGTGTCCTTCAACAGATTTGTCGAAAGAAATAGCAGTAAAAACAGGAACAGCAGATCGCGTAAATCCATTATTGTATACAGTTACCGATATCTGGGAAACTGCACACTATAATGAGCGTGAAGTTTTTGCCATGCTGGGTATTCGCTTTATCAACAACCCTGATATGCGCCGTTTCTTTCTCAACTCAGACTGGGTTGGTTTTCCTTTGAGAAAAGATTATGATGCGAGTCCCGTAAAGAATCCCGTATCGATAGAAAGTAAGGATATTATAGATACTGCTCCACGTATTGTAGAAATGCCCGATGGTAAGTTGAAAGAGGAGCGGGTAGATATTTTCGAAAAAGACGATTATATAATAAATATAGGACCACAGCACCCGTCCACACACGGAGTAATGCATTTTCGTGTAGCATTGGAAGGTGAGATCGTGAAAAAGATTGACGTGCACAGTGGTTACATTCATCGCGGAATAGAGAAGCTGAGTGAGAAACTCACTTACCCGCAAATACTACACTTTACAGACCGCCTTGATTATCTTTCTGCCAACATAAACCGTCATGGATTGTGTATGTGTGTAGAAAAGGCTGCTCAGATAGAAGTTCCCGGAAGAGCTCAATATATACGTACTATCATGGATGAGTTGAATCGTATTGATTCTCACTTGGTTGCATGGGGTACGATGTGTATGGACTTAGGTTCTACCACAGCCTTTATATATGGTATGCGCGAGAGGGAAGATATCCTTAAAATATTTGAGAAAAACACAGGGGGTCGTCTGATTATTAACTACAATGTACTTGGTGGTGTGATGTTTGATATACAGCCTGATTTCCAGTCGGATGTAAAAGCATTTATACCAGTAATGCGTAAGGCTTTGGTTGAATATGATAAACTATTCACCGGAAACGTGATCGCAGTAGGCCGTATGAAAGGATTGGGACTTCTGTCGAAAGAAGAGGCCATTTCGTATGCTGTTACAGGACCTGCAGGACGTGCTTCGGGATTCTCTTGCGATATACGTAAGCATATACCTTATGCGTTGTATGATAAGGTTGAATTTAATGAAGTTATCCGCGAAAATGGAGACTCTTTCGACCGATATTTGAATCGCCTTGAGGAAATAGAAGAATCTTTAAAAATCATAGAACAACTGATCGATAATATACCTGACGGAGACTATCTGGCAAAAACAAAAGCGATAATAAAACTACCTGAAGGTGAGTATTATCAGCGAGTAGAAGCCGGACGAGGAGAGTTTGGAGTATATATAGAAAGCCGTGGAGATAAAACTCCTTATCGCCTCAAGTTCCGTTCCCCTTCTATGGCTGCTGTTTCGGCTATGCCATTGATCTGTGCGGATGAGAAGATATCAGACTTTATCGGTATCGGTGGATCTATGGACTATGTGATTCCGGATATTGACCGTTGATCAAGAGTGTTTTAGGGTAGCGATAGGAAAGGCACAGTTTATACTGCTTTTGCCTCGTCACACCCGACGACTAATTAATTGAATATTTATTTCATCAATATAAGAAGATATATGTTGTTATTTGATTCTCAAGTAGTAGAAGTATCATATTGGCTTAGCCAGTTCGATGTATTTCTGACTAAGAATTTACCTACATGGGCGGTCTTGGCTATAGAGTTTGTATTGGTTGCTGTTGCATTGCTGACTTTATACGCAGTATTAGCCTTGATTCTGATATATGTAGAACGTAAAATCACAGCTTTCTTTCAGGCTCGTTTGGGCCCTAATCGTGTCGGTAAATATGGACTAGTTCAGAGTGTTGCCGATATGGTAAAAATCCTTATCAAGGAAATTATCCATGTAAGACAGTCGGACAGATTCCTGTTTTTTACAGCACCTTTCTTCATGATCATAGCATCTATGCTTACATTCGGAGCATTGCCTTTCGGTAAAGGATTACAAGCTGTAGATTTTAATATTGGAGTGTTTTATGTTGTGGCTGTATCTTCACTTGGTATTATTGGGGTTTTGCTGGCCGGATGGTCTAGTAACAACAAGTACTCGATGATCGGTGCTATGCGAAGCGGTGCGCAATTTATAAGTTATGAATTGTCGGCAGGTTTTGCTTTGATGACCATGGTAGTGTTGTCGGGAACAATGAGCTTTTCTAAAATAATAGAAGGACAAACATATCTTCATCAATGGAATATAATTGCAGGGCACGTTCCGGCACTTATAGCATTCATCATCTATCTGATTTCGGGACATGCTGAAACAAACCGTGGACCATTCGACTTGCCCGAAGCAGAATCGGAATTGACAGCCGGATATCACACCGAATATTCGGGACTGCAGTTTGGTTTCTTCTATTTGGCAGAATATCTGAATATGTTTATCGTAGCCGGTATTGCCACTACTGTATTTTTGGGCGGATGGATGCCTATTCAGATCCAAGGATGGGATGCCTTCAATGAGGTTATGAATTACATACCATCATTCTTGTGGTTCTTCGGAAAAGCCGGATTTCTTATCTTCCTTAGTTTGTGGGTAAGATGGACATTCCCTCGTTTGCGTATCGACCAGTTGTTGAATCTGGAATGGAAATATTTGCTACCTATCAATCTCTTCAATATTTTATTGATGGTAGTTCTTGTCGTATTTGGTTTGACTCTGAAATAATAAATTATAGTATAAGAAAATGAGTTCAGTTTCAGAATATTTTTCAGGATTATTTGGAGGTATTAAATCTCTTCTCTCAGGGATGAGAATTACATGGGGCGAGCTGTGGACTAAGAAGATCACAGAGCAGTACCCTGAGAATAGGGCAACCCTTGTTATTCCCGATCGCTTTCGTGGAGAGTTGACTATGCCTCACGATGAAAACAATGAGCATGCTTGTACTGCTTGTGGTATTTGCCAGATGAATTGTCCCAATGGAACAATACAGGTAATATCGAGATCGATAGAAACAGAGGATGGCAAGAAAAAGAAAGTTCTTGACAAGTATATATACGACCTAGGATTATGTACATTTTGTAACCTGTGTGTGATTACTTGTCCGTCTGATGCTATTAAGTTTGCGAATACGTTCGAAAACTCACTGTTTACTCGTAGCAAGCTGATAGAACAATTGAATAGGGATGGATCTAAACTTCGCGAAAAGAAGAAAGAGCCAAAACCGGTAGTGGATAAGCCTGTGGCTAAAGTGGAAGTTGCTGTTGACAGTGCTGCTCCTGCTCCATCAGCACCTGTTCAAGAGGTAAAAGAAGACAAAGAATAAACAATATACGATAATCAATAGATTATGGCAGAACAAATTATATTTTACATTTTAGCAACAATCATTGTGTTTTCTACTATTATGGCAGTAACAACACAAAAGATTATTCGCTCAGCTACATTCCTGTTGTTTGTACTTCTTGGTACTGCAGGCTTGTACTTATTGTTGGATTATCATTTTCTGATGGCTGTGCAGATTGCTGTATATGGCGGAGGGGTAATGGTACTGTTTATATTCGCTATTTTGCTCACTCACGAGCCGGGAGTAGATGTTAAGTTCGAGAAGCCGGGCAGGATATTTATTTCTGCTTTAGCTGCGTTGGCAGGTTTGGCTATTTGCGGACACATTATATTTTACAATGTCAACAAGTTTTATACCTACATCACGCAGAAAGAATTGAACATGCAGGATATAGGTATGGGAATGATGGGAACAGACAAATATCAATATCTGCTACCATTTGAAGCAATAAGTATATTGCTCCTTGCTTGTATCATTGGAGGAATCATGATTGCTAGAAAAAGATAAGAAAAAGAAAGATATAAGTTATGGGTGAGTTTATAACAAATTTTCTGTCCGGGCCGGTGCCAATCGAAGCATATCTGGTTGTGAGCACCATCATGTTTTTTGCAGGAGTATATGGCTTCCTGTCTCGTAAAAATATGTTGATGGTACTGATATCCGTTGAGTTGATGCTGAATGCTACCGATCTAAACTTTGTGGTGTTTAACCGCTATTTATATCCGGGACAGCTTGAGGGATTCTTCTTCACATTGTTTGCAATAGGTATTGCTGCGGCAGAAACAGCTATTGCTATAGCTATTATCATCAATATATACCGTAATGTGAAAAGTATATATGTGGATGAGAATATAACTAAAATGAAAAACTAAGCAGGGAAATAGTAATAAAATATGGAACATTTTGATTTTACATATTCGATACTGATAGTTGCTTTGCCGGCTATTATGTTTCTTATACTCGGACTGGGTGGAAAATATATGAAACCTGTTGTTGCCGGAATACTGGGGACAACTTCTCTGAGTGTAATGACAATACTATCCTACTTGACGGCATATCAATATTTCTTTGTTGTGGGTAAGGTAGACGGAGCCTATCAGGCGATTCATACAGCGGTGAGATGGCTTACATTTACCGACAAACTGCATATTGATTTGGGTGTTTATCTTGACCCTATTTCGGTAATGATGCTTGTTGTAATCACTACAGTATCATTGATGGTGCATGTTTACAGTTTAGGGTATATGAAAGGAGAAAAAGGCTTTCAACGTTATTATGCCTTCCTTTCATTGTTTAGTTTTGCCATGTTGGGACTGGTTGTTGCAACCAATATTTTCCAAATGTATATTTTCTGGGAACTTGTGGGGGTATCATCCTTCTTGCTTATCAGTTTCTATTATATCAAACCGTCTGCAGTAGCAGCTTCGAAGAAGGCTTTCATTGTGACTCGTTTTGCCGACTTCTTTTTTCTTGTAGGAATTTTATTGCTATCATATTTTTCAGGCTCATTCGATTTTACAGATATAACAGCTCAGGGTGCACCGTTTATTGCTACCATGCAAGGTTCATCGTTCTTAGGCTTGTCGATTATATCGTGGGCGATGCTACTTATATTTATGGGTGGAGCCGGAAAATCAGCAATGATGCCATTCCATATCTGGTTGCCGGATGCCATGGAAGGTCCTACACCTGCTTCGGCGTTGATCCACGCCGCAACGATGGTTGTAGCCGGAGTGTTCCTTGTTGCACGTTTGTTCCCTGTGTATGCCTTCGGAGCACCTGATATATTGCATTTTATTGGTTATGTAGGTGCGATAACCGCATTGTTTGCAGCGATTGTAGCTTGTACTCAGACCGATATAAAACGTGTATTGGCATTTTCTACCATATCTCAAATCGCATTTATGTTAACCTCTCTTGGGGTTTCCGAATATGGAGGACACGAAGGTTTGGGGTATATGGCCGGTATGTTCCATTTATTTACTCACGCATTCTTCAAAGCATTATTGTTCTTGTGTGCGGGTGCTATTATACATGCTGTTCATAGCAACGAGATGGACGACATGGGAGGATTGTGGAAAAAATTACCAATTACAGGTGTTGCCTTTGCTGTAGCTTTATTTGCGATAGCAGGTATTCCTTTCTTCTCCGGATTTTATAGTAAAGATGAAATATTAGCTGCGGCATACGAACACAATAAAGTTATATACTTTATACTATCTTTCGCTGCCGGTCTTACAGCATTTTATATGACTCGTTTGTTCCTTCGTATATTCTTCTACGAAAAGAAACACTATCATCACGAGCCGCACGAAGCTGGTCCTGCAATGGCTATCCCGTTGATCATACTAGCTATATTTGCGTTCGGAGCCGGATATGTACCTTTCAGCCATTTTGTGACTTCAGACAGAATGCCATACGATGCGCATATTAATATGCAGGTGGCTATAACAAGTGTTGTGATTTCACTGATAGGAATGGGTATTGCATTTAAACTATACTATAAGAAAAATGAAATACCGGATAAAATTGCAACAAATATCAGTACGTTGTATACATGGGCTTTGCATAAGTTCTATTTCGACGAACTATGGTTGTTTGTAACCCGTAGCATTATATTCAAGCGTATATCTAAGCCTATTGCATGGTTTGACCGTAATGTTGTAGATGCCTTTATGGACTCTTTGGCATACGTGACTCAGGCTGCTGCCCGCTCTATCAAAGGACTACAATCAGGCTATATTCAGCAGTACGCATTGGCATACTTGTTGGGAGCATTGATTTTGGTTGTGGGTTTTGCCGGATGGCTGATATGTTTTATTTGTAAGTAAGATATAGATTAAAATATAAAACAATGAATATTCTTTCATTATTTGTTCTTGTACCTGTCTTGATGTTGTTAGCATTTATACCATGCCGCAACATTAAACAAATCCGTACCGTAGCGGTAATCGGTGCAGCCATTGAAATAGTATTGGCTGTTGCTTTACTCTTTATGTTCTATGCAGAACGCAGTGCCGGCAACACAGCCGAAATGTTGTTTACTTATGATAAGGTTTGGTTTGCGGCGTTGAATATCCATTACGCTATCGGTGTTGATGGTATTTCGGTCTTGATGCTTTTGCTTACCTCTGTTATTATATTCACCGGAACTTTTGCATCATGGAATATGAATCCGCTGCCTAAAGATTTCTTTATGTGGCTGACCTTACTTTCGGTGGGGGTATATGGATTCTTTATCTCATTGGATATGTTCACGATGTTCTTCTTCTATGAGATTGCTTTGATTCCGATGTATCTGCTTATCGGACTATGGGGAACAGGACGAAAAGAATATTCGGCGATGAAACTTACCCTGATGCTGATGGGAGGCTCTGCTTTCCTTGCAGTTGGTATATTCGGTATCTATTTCAACTCTTCAACAACGGGAGATTATACATTTAATATGCTGGAGGTAGCTGCAAACAATGCAATACCTGTAGCTGCTCAATATTGGATATTTCCACTTACGTTCTTAGGTTTTGGTGTGTTGGGAGCTCTTTTCCCATTCCATACATGGTCGCCTGATGGTCACGCATCTGCGCCTACGGCTGTGTCTATGCTTCATGCCGGAGTATTGATGAAACTGGGGGGATACGGATGTTTCCGTATAGCAATGCGCCTGATGCCGGAAGCTGCTCACGAACTTTCATGGATATTCATTATCCTAACAGGTATAAGCGTTATCTACGGAGCATTGGGAGCTATTTCTCAAACAGACTTGAAATATATCAATGCATACTCTTCGGTGAGTCACTGCGGACTGGTATTGTTTGCAATATTGATGATGAATCAGACTGCAATGACAGGAGCTGTGATGCAGATGCTTTCACACGGATTGATGACAGCCCTATTCTTTGCTCTGATAGGAATGATATATGGTCGTACTCATACTCGTGATATTCGGCAGATGGGAGGGCTCATGAAAATTATGCCATTCCTTAGCGTGTGTTATGTTATTGCCGGTATGGCTTCTTTGGGGCTTCCGGGATTGAGTGGATTCGTAGCAGAGATGACAATCTTTGTAGGTTCATTCCAACATAGCGATCTTTTCCACCGTATATTCACGATTGTTGCCGTATCTTCAATTGTTGCGACAGCAGTTTATATATTGAAAGTAGTTGGCAAAATTTTATATGGACCGGTACAAGATCCGCACCACTTGGAGCTGACAGATGCAGTATGGCATGAAAAAGTAGCTACAGTGGGATTGATTGTTTGTGTTGCCGGAATGGGATTGTTTCCGAGTTGGATTTCCGATCTTATCAGTGCGAGTTTGGCATATATAAAATAAGTAAGGATAAATAGTAAACATTGTAATTTTAAGATATAAAGATGGATTTAAGTAATTATTTGTTGATGAAGCATGAGCTATCACTGATTGTGGTATTTCTCTTACTTATTTGTTATGATTTGTTTGCTTCAGACAACGCTAAGAAATATTATTTTCCGGTAGCTTGTGGCATATTCCTTATACATACAGTTTTTTGTTTCTTTATCAAAGACGACGGAAGCTCTTTTGCCGGAATGTATGTTACAGGCCCTGCTTATCTTACGATAAAGAATATTCTTAATATAGGCGTCTTCCTTATTTTCTTGCAAGCAAACTCATGGCTTAAAAAGCCTGATTCGATATTGAAACGGGGAGAGTTTTTTATGCTCACAACCCTTACTCTGATTGGGATGTACTTGATGATATCTTCAGGAAACTTCTTGTTATTCTATATCGGGCTCGAAACAGCATCTTTACCTATCGCAGCTTTAGTTGCTTTTAATAAATACAAAAAAGAATCGGCCGAAGCCGGAGCAAAATATATATTTAATGCTATATTCTCTTCAGCAATCATGACATTCGGGTTGTCTTTCCTATACGGAGCTTGCGGAACTCTTTACTATACAGATATAGCTGCAAATATCTATTCTACACCACTTGTGGTTATGGCAATGGTGTTTGTTATGAGTGGATTGTTCTTCAAGATATCTTTGGTTCCTTTCCATCTTTGGGCACCGGACACATATCAGGGAGCACCTACTAATGTGACTTTGTATTTATCTACCATATCGAAAGGAGCGGCTGTGTTTGCTCTTATGACTATCTTGTTTAAGGTATTCCCTGCATTGCAAGATGTATGGCAAAATATAATCTGGATTGTAATCCTTGTTACTATTACTGTTGGTAACTTGTTTGCTCTTCGTCAGAAAAATATGAAACGCTTCCTTGCCTTCTCATCTATTTCGCAGGCAGGATATATTATGCTGAGTGTATTTACCGGAACATCGGCAGGTATGGCAGCAACTATATTTTATGTATTTGTTTATATCTTTTCTAATCTTGCAGCCTTTGGTGTTATCTCAGCAGTGGAAGATAAAACAGGTAAAGTGAATATGGATGACTACAACGGATTGTATTATTCAAATCCGAAATTAGCGTTGGCAATGATGATCGCCATGTTCTCTCTTGGAGGAATTCCATTTGCCGCAGGATTTTTCAGTAAGCTGTTTGTTTTTATGGCAGCTATGGAACAAGGACACACTTTGTTGGTTTTCTTAGCGTTCCTCAACACTGTTATATCACTCTTCTATTATCTGTTGGTAGTGAAGGCAATGTTTATAAAAAAGGCAGATTCTCCTATCGAATCGCTAGATACAGATAAGTATATGAAAGCTTCTTTAGTAATATCAATGATCGGTATTTTTGCCGTAGGTGTAGTAAGTTACTTCTATGAGTATATAGCACACGTTAGCTTTGGTATATATTAAAGAATATTAAAGAATAAAAATAATTCGACAGAAGGCCTTATCTTTGGGACTTCTGTCGAATTTTATGTAATAATAAGGAATCAATATATATGAATTTATTCATTTTACTACAAGCAGCAAACCCGGTGATCGAAATGGCAGATCAAGCTGCACAGACTGCACCTGAAGAAACATATTTTAGTCTTGTACTGAAAGGGGGATGGGTACTTTTACCTATATTTCTTCTGTCGTTACTCTCCATTTATGTTATTATAAACAAGTGGCTTGTAATAAGTCGTCTGGGAAAGAAAGACTCTATTTGGCTGTCTCGCGTTATCGAGTTGGTGAATGAAGGGAAAATTGATAAGGCTTTGAAATTTTGTATAGAACGTCCTTATGCTTCGGCGAAAGTTATTGCCGCCGGATTGAAAGAATTTGAATTGAGTGAAAAAGAGATAGAAGAAGCAATGGAGGTTGAAGCACGCCAACAGGTAAATATCCTTGAAAACCAAATGAACTGGTTGGGAATTACCGCTTCTATTGCACCTATGCTTGGATTTTTAGGAACAATATTTGGAGTTATAAAGATATTTTATGATATTGCACGTACAAATGATCTCGCTATCGATACTATTTCTACCGGATTGTATCAGAAAATGATATGTTCGGCAGCCGGTTTGTTGGTAGGTATTGTTGCATATTCAGGTTACTACATACTCAATGGACGTATTGATAAAGTGGTTGTAAACATAGACAAAGACTCGAACGAAGTGCTTAAAGCTATACGTGCATCTAAGAAGGGAACAATAGTAGCATAATATTTGTTTTGAGTAAAGACATTGAATTAAAATGAAGATAGAACGAAGAAAAACAAGAACAGCCGAGGTATATACTGCATCATTGAATGATATAATGTTCTTTTTATTATTATTCTTTCTTATTATATCCACGATGGTGACACCAGCTGCTATCAGAGTGCTACTTCCCAATGCCGCAACCTCGGAAAAGGTAGTGACAAAGAAAAATATAAACGTAATCATAACAAAAGATTTACGATATTTCATTGATGACAAAGAACTACAAAAAAGTGAATTAGAGTCTGCATTGGGTGCTGTCCTGGCAAAGGAGAAGGCTGATAACCCAAATGTAGAAATGAACGTTTTGCTACAAGCCGATAAGTCGTTGAGCTTACAGGATGTTGTAGATGTTATAGATATAGGAAATAAACTTCAGGTGAAGATGGTTCTTTTCACTCAAAAACCTGAATGATTTATACTCAATAATCTTTATATTATAAAGTTTTAAAAAGAGGTGATATAATTTTTTTATCACTGACAGATGCAACACTTCCACAAAAAATGCATCTTTAAAGTGAGGCTTAGCCAATATGAATGAACTGCAAATGATAGCAGGCTGTAAAGAACAAAAGCGGGACGCACAAAAAATGCTCTACGAAACTTACGCTCGTAAGATGTATAGCATATGTCTCCGTTATAGTTCGGATCAGGATGCTGCGCAGGATCTTTTACAGGATGGCTTCATGAAAGTTTTTTCAAATATCGGTTCATATCAGGAAAGAGGTTCTTTTGAAGGATGGATGAAACGCGTATTTATAAACCTTGCTTTAGAAAACTTAAGAAAGAAAAAGTCAATATTTCATTCTTCTGAGGATATCCAAAATCTCCCGGAGGTCGTTGATGAATCAACAGAAGACGATCAGATGTACAGGATATCGGAAACGGAACTATTGAAAATGGTACAAGAATTACCGAAAGGTTACTCTACTGTTTTTAATTTGTATGCTATAGAAGATTACTCCCATAAAGAAATTGCTGATATGCTTGGTATAAGTGAAGGAACTTCTCGCTCACAGTATGTGAGGGCCAGGCAAATATTGCAGGATAGGGTAAAAAAATATGTAAACGAGAGAGTGTAAAGATGATAGAAGATAAAGACAAAATAAAGGATCTATTCTCCTCAAAGTTGAAAGACTTTGAGCCGGAAGTGCCTGCATCCCTATGGGGTGGGTTAGATCAACTTTTGTCTCAGCAGGCAGCACCTGCTGACCCATCTTCTGCGTCCAGCTCCACCTCTTCTTCTTCGGGTTCTTCTGTTGCAACAGCCTCTAAGGTCTCTCTAATAAAGACTGCATTGATAACAGTAGGTGTTGCTGCGGCAGTTGTTACCGGTGTACTACTTATTCCGAAAGGTAGTAATTTGGTTGTACCCGAAGAACCAAAAGTAGCTACAATAGAAGAAGCTATTCAGGATACAATCAAGCTTGATGATACAACGATCGTGATTTCTTCACGAACTGCGATAAGACCTATTATAGCAAGAGCCGAGCTGCAGGAGAAGAAAGCGGTTGTTGATGTGCAGGTTTCAACTCCTTCACAAGATCTGGAGAAAGAATCGATTAAACCGGAAAAGAAAGAAGAAGTAAAAGAGAAATCCTTACGCAGTAGTGATGATCATAGGGCGGTGCAACTCTTGCCGAAAAAGAAATCGGGTTCAGGTCTTTCTGTAGGGTTTTCTGCTAATTCAGCTTTATTTGGGCAAGATATCAGTCAAAGTGGTGGACGTTTATTATTCTCTTATCCTACCAGAGGCAGATCTTTCAATGATGCCCTTGCTAAAGAAAACAAAGAATTTAAGTTGCAACATAGCTTGCCGATTTCATTTGGATTGAAGGTTTCTAAAAGCATTACTCCTAATTTATCTTTAGAAACAGGTATTGTTTACACTTATCTTTCTTCTAAGATAACCTCAAATAGTGCCTTTAATATTCGAGAAAATCAATACTTCCATTATTTGGGGGTACCATTAACGTTGAATTATAAATTCTATGAATTGGGTAAGGCTAAATTTTATTTCTCTGCCGGAGGGATGGTGCAAAAAGATATTAAGGGGCAATACGAAAGTAAGATAGCGTATACAGAATCTACCCTTATTGTTATGGGGCTCCCTCGAGATCTTTATTATTCAGAGCCATACTATATGAAAGAATCAATAAAACAGGCTAATCCTCAATTTTCTGCAAATGTAGGGATAGGAGGTGCATATCCTATTTATAAAAAATTGTATCTTTACGGAACGATTGGAGGTGCTTATTATTTTGATGCCGGAAATAAGTACTCCACAATATACTCAGATCGAAAAATTCAATTGGATTTTAATCTGGGTGTTAAGTTCGATTTTTAATATTTACGAATAATTAATTTAAAACATGAAAACATCAATACTAAAATTGATCTGTGGGGTATTCGCTGTAGGGCTTTTATTTTCTTCTTGCCTTGGAGACAGTGATAATAAGATAAATATTAACAATGACTATGTTTTTGTAACCACCAAGAACAGCATGAAAGTAGCCGCTGTAGCAAGTTACAGAACATGGATTGTAACAGATCAGGTAAATGCGTCGAATACTATAGAAGGACAGTATTATACGATGGGTTATTCTATAAATACTTCTCAATCATTGGGTAATGGGGTTTATCAAGGAACCGATTATGGCCAACCTTTGGTTAGAATAGAACAAACCAGTGTAGCCGTTAAAGCTCCGGATAGAGTAGATGACTTTAACCCAACTACATTCACATCTCCATTTCCTTATCCGATAAAAGATTTTTTTGGAGACGGATGGGTTTTTGGAGCTCAGGCACAATTGAAAGAAGGAACTGTTGCAGATATGTATTTTTATTATGACCCTTCTAATCAAAAAGAAGAAGTCAATGGTGTAGTTCAAGAAATAGGGAATAATAAGATAATTATCGATGTTAGATTTGGAAAAAGACTTGAAGTTAATGGAGCTCTAGGTAGTAGAGCTGTATTATATGTAGCGAAAATGACGCAATTAAGATCGTATTTCCAATATCAGAGTGGAAAATTCAGCTTCAATAATGAAAAAAGTGTTGCTATCCCTATAAAATTCCGTTATAACAAGACCTTGACAGAAAATGGTAAGGATGTTGTAAAAGAAACATTAGATGGAAATTGGAACACCGACTCATCGGCCAAATATCTCCTATACTTTGAGTCAGCATCTTGATAAATAGTATATGATGAAATATATGAGAAGGCACAACAATCAAAAGTTGTGCTTTTTTGTTATAAATAAGTTTTATATTAATATTAAAAAGGACAATAAGGAATGATTGAAGTTGTAGAAGAGTATTTACCTCAGATTATAGCGTCAGTTTTTATTATATTACTAACGCCACTATCTAAATATGTATCAAGAAAGATAATAATAAAATATGGGCAACTAACCTTAAAGGCTGAAGCCCGAATATTTCAAATAATACAGGTAATCAATATACTGATTAATTTTGTTTGTGTTGTTGCGCTTGCAATTATATGGGGAGTACAACCTCAGAATATGTTGGTTGCAGTTTCTTCTATATTTGCTGTTATTGGGGTTGCTTTGTTTGCGCAATGGTCTATCCTTAGCAATATTACGGCTGGCATTATAATTTTCTTTTCGATGCCCTTCAGGATAGGAGATAAAATACATATTCTTGATAAGGATACTCCGATAGAGGCTACAATAGAGAATGTGCTTACTTTTCATACATACCTCAGAACAATGGATGGAGAACAGATTATAATACCTAATTCTTTATTTCTTCAAAAAATAGTATCGGTTGGCAAACCGAAAGAAGAATAATGAAATAACAACAAGCGATTTTTTTTCTATATTTGTGTATTATAGTTAAAAAATATTTCAGGATATGTCGATAAATAAAGTAATACTGGTAGGAAATGTAGGGAAAGACCCCGATGTAAAATATTTTGATAACGGAAGCGTTGTTGCTAACTTTACGTTGGCTACTACCGAAAGAGGCTACACAGCTGCAAACGGAACTCAGATACCTGACCGTACAGAGTGGCATAATATTGTTTGCTGGCGTGGCTTGGCTAAAGTCGCAGAACAATTTGTGAGAAAAGGTACTCAGGTATATGTTGAAGGGAAAATCCGTTCGCGCACTTACGATGATGCCAATGGAGTGAAGCGTTACGTTAATGAGATATATGCAGACAATCTTGAACTATTGGGAAGTCGTAAACGTGAAGGCGGAGACTCTCCTGCCGGCTATGGTTCACCTACGGGGTATGGTTCGGATAACATACCGACAGAGAATACAGGATATCAAGCCCCTCCGATGATGGGAGAGGAGGATGACCTGCCATTCTGATTTAGATACTGAAAGATATGTATAATGCTTCCTTAGAGGAAGTGTATAGAATAAAATATAAAACTGAACAGATTAAGTAAAATAGTAGCCACTGTTTGATTAATCTGTTCTTTGTATTATTACGATGAAAATATTAAGTATTCTTTTTTTTGTTTGTGTATTTACTTTAAGTTCCTGTAGCGAATATACTCCTAAGCCTATTGGATATGCTCGTATAGAAAAGGTGGCGGCTGACACTGTTAGGTTACAAGGTTCCGGCTTCTCTTTTCTATACTCCTCACTCGCAAAAATAGAATACTTGAATCCCGAAGTTGAAAATGAGGTTTGGTTCAATATTTATTATCCGACATACAAAGCAAAAATTTATTGTACCTATATTCCCACTAATAATAAAGAATTATCTAAGATGCTTGACGATAGTCATCAATTGGCTTATAGCCATGCGGTGAGGGCGGAGAGCATATCACAAACTCAATTTTCTGATTCGCTAAAACATTTATCAGGTTTGATATATGATATAAAAGGCTCTGTTGCATCTCCTGTCCAATTTTACGTGACCAATAATTCTTCAAAATTTATGAGAGGTGCGCTATATTTTGACGATGCTGTAAAATCAGACTCAATCGCTCCTGTCGTTGCTTTTTTGCGTGACGATATTGTTCGCATCATGGAGTCGCTGCAATGGTAGTACGGTAATGGGAATTAGAAATAAAAACCGGAAAGTTTCTTCTGTTTATATCTTGCTTTTTGCGATAGGGATTAGCCTGTTTACTTACCTAGACTTTGCCGACTTGGCTATACCTTATGATGATGCATACTCCGTTTTTATGGTGAAATCGTCGTACTCCGATATCGTAAAGATTACCGCAAAAGATGTTCATCCACCCCTCTATTATTGGGGGCTCAAAGCATTCAGTTCGATCTTCGGAGACACAATCTTTTCATTAAGGCTCTTTTCCGCGTTGGGCATATTTGCTACATTCTTGCTGGGGTACTTTCCTATAAGAAAGCAGTTTGGAGACAGAATAGCACTTATGTTTATCTCCCTTCTCATCATGTTCCCCGTTACGCAATACTTGGCAACAGATATACGGATGTACTCATGGACTATGTTTTTTGTATTGGCTTGTGCTATTTGTGGCTATAAAGTATACTTGGAGGGGTGTTTCCGCAATTGGGGGTTGTTTCTGATAACCGGACTTTGCGCTGCTTATTTGCATAACTATGGACTGCTGAGTGTTGTTGGCATTTATATTTTCCTGCTTGTATTTTTAGTACAGAAAAAGAAGGAATGGAGACGCTTGGTATACTGCGGAATAGTATTCTCCGCTTTATATATTCCTTGGCTTTTACAACTGATATGGCAGTTTTCGGATGTAGCTAATGAGTATTGGATAAAACCGCTGACATTAAACGATCTGTTCTTGCACATCTATTATTTTTATTCTCCTAAAGAAGTTTGGAGGCCATTTACCGATTTTACTAAAATACAGATGATGATAGGGCTCATTATTGTGATGGGTATTCAACTGCTAATAACACTTAAGGTGTTACGCTCAGGGATTAAAAACAGAGATGAAAAGACTTATCTGGCGATCATTTCTTTTTTGGTATTCCTTTTTCCTATTTTGATAGCGGCTCTGATTTCAATATTATATGTGCCAATATTGGCGAGCCGTTATATGACATGCTCTTTCGGGCTTTTTGTTTTAAACTTGGCCTTTGTTTTTGACAAGGCATGCGAGTATCCGATTTATAGGCGGTTGACGAATGTGTTTTTTGTGTTATTGATTTTTGTAGGAGGCGTTCGGGTATATTCAGGAGTGAAATATTACAATGAAACAGAATCCTTATATCATAAGATTCGTCTGTTTACTACCAATGATGGAGAAAAGCAAATTCTTGTCGCATCCGATTCATCTTACTCCGTAATGCCACGGTTACAATTGATTGTTCCCGATCAATATTTTTGTATTTTAAAAACAGCAGTTGATAATGATTTCAGCCCTTTTGTTTTTCAAAAAATAGACTCTATACCTCTTTGCGATTTTATATTGGTTCACCATGAGCCTAAAAAAATTAGTGCAGACTTTAGGAAATATCAACATCAGCTATCAGTACGCTATATTTTTTCAGATAGCATACAGGCTCTGGATTCTTATCTTTATAAGCTAAAATTGAGATAGATTAATAGTCATCATAGTATGTTGTTTTCTCTGGTTCGCCATACATGACACCAACCACTATTAGTCCGGCTCCGCCTATAATTCCCAATGTTGCATACAAGGCATCATTATTGGCTGGTTTTTCTACATAGAATAGATCTCCACGGTCTAGTAATTGATTAAACATTTCAGATGGTTTTGCTTCTGTTCTTATCAGGCTCGACAAATAGAAGTCTTGCTCAAAAACCATCGGTTTATCGGGTTGCGAATAAATGGTCAAATAACTTTTAAAAGCTAATGGAGTATTGCTTTGGTCAAAGTCTTTCCTTCTAACTTTTAAAGCTACATCACCTTGCCCTCCCATTGTTGCATTTTTATAACTTTTCTTATTTATATGATCAAACTTTGGGCTTAAGATCAAAGGTATTTCACTTACCATAGTTTGTGGAGGAACAAAACTTACATTCTTAGGGAGCGATGCAGCTCCACTAAAGCTGCCCCATGAAGATGAGTTGCTGTTGATAGTACTATCCCAATCTCCTGAGTAATTAATTTCTTTTCCCGAATATGTTGTCGCTATATTATCTATGATAAGTGCAGATTTGCCCCAGTCTACATATAGTGGCTTGTCAGATTTATTGAATACCGTGATTTGTACCGGACCATCCTGTCCCTTAAAACAATAAGCAATCCACAGACTATCCGTTTCTAAAAGAAAATCTCCATTATCTACTTTTTCGACATACTCGTTAGGCGTATTTAGGGTAGAGTAGAAAAATGTAGAACTACATGATGAGAAGATTAAAATAATAGATAATGTAAAAAACAAATATTTCATCTAAGTCTATTTTTTGTATTCATTATTGGTATCAAAAGGCTATTAGAGAATGGTTGCTCTCTTTGAGATAAAGGTACAAAAGATATTAACACAAACAATAAGTTTGAAAAAATATTAGCAGGGACTTTTTTCTTTTTCTAAGCTCTATTTTCTAAAAAAGAGGTTGCAGTAAATAGCTGCAACCCCATACTAATATTATATATATATGTGTAAGGAAGAATTATTCAGGTCTGTCGGCCATGGCGGTTAATTTACCCTTTGTTTTCAGGTTTTCCATCAGTACTTTATCGCCATCTTCAAGATCTACAATTGTGTATTTCCCAACTCCGCATATTTGCATTTCATCGAGAGCGTCTACTAGATTTTTATAATTGGATTTTTCTGTTGGCTTTATCAAAACAATAAGCCCGTCCTTTGATTTTTTTACATTGCTAGACATCTCTTTAAATTCTTTTTCAGTGATTTGTTTTTTATAACGTTTTTGTCTCAATTCTTTTATCTTAGACATGTTTGCGTTGTTTCGGGTTAGCAACATATTGCGTAAACCAAGAGTGTTTGTTTCTTTCAATGATGTATAATTTTCATAATTTGCTAAGCCTTCATAATAGTAAACCTTATCATTTTCACCCAATATCACTGTTACAGATTTTGAGTCGGGCACAGCTTGCTCTCCCTTATCTGTTGGCATAGCTACATCCATTATTTGAGGAATGCTTAATGTTGTGCAAAACATGAAGAATGTAATCAGTAAAAGATTCATGTCTACCATCGGAGTAAAGTCTACTCTTAATATCTTGCGTTCAGGTCTGCCTTTTTTAGTTTCGCTCTTACCTGTAGTATCTATGTTAGCCATAATATTTATTCTTTAAGAGGTTAAACATCTATTTTTACTTAATAGAGATAACAGATGTTGAATTTCCATAAATTACTATGACTTTTTTTTTAGATAAATTATCTTTGTGCCTCATCCAATCTTTTAGATCCAAATGAAGCAAAGAATAATCCTCTATTTGACTGTATTTTTCTATTTCGTTCTTTTATTCCTTATCGGCAAAATTCTGTTTGCTTTTATTCATGCCTCTTTGGGAGGAGGCGTTTCGGCAAAAGATATACTTGATATACTGTATAATGGTTTGCCTCTCGATTTGTCGATGAGCGGATACCTCACAGTACTTCCTGTTCTTATCCTTATTGCTTCTATTTGGATCAAACCTCAAATTATAGCGCGAACATACAATATTTACTTTGGGATTATATTATTGTTGATAGCAATAATTACGGTTGTAGACTTGGTTGTATATCCATATTGGGGATTTCACTTCGACTCTACAGTTTTTCTTTATCTAAAAAAGCCAAAAGAAACTTTTGCAAGTGCCTCTATTCTCGACTTCGTATTTGGTATACTGGGTATGGCTATATATTTTGTAGTATCTTACCTAGGATATATGTATATTATAAGAAAGCAAGTACTTAATTTTACGGTTCCCAAAAGTATCGCTAAGTCTTGTATTGTGCTCGTCGTTCTGTTGGCAGCACTCTTTCTTCCTATCAGGGGCGGGGTTACAGTATCTACTATGAATATTGGTCAGGTGTACTATAGCGACAATATGTTCTTTAATCATGCGGCTATCAACCCCGAATTCAACCTGATGTCGTCGTTCTTTAAGTCTGATAATTTTGCTTCACAATATCAATTTTATGATAAAAAAGAGGCTGAAAAGGTGTTTGCTCAACTAAATTTTCAGCCTAAAAGTGATAGTGTTCCTAATTTATTGAAAACAGATAGACCTAATATCATATTATTTATTCTCGAGAGTTTTTCTGCTAATGTGGCTTTAGATTCTGTGGTGGCACCTAATATGAGTCGCTATGCGAAGGAAGGCGTGTTTTTCAAAAACTTTTATGCAAACAGCTTCCGTACCGACCGGGGACTTGTTTCTATTCTGAGCGGTTATCCTGCACACCCTACTGTGGCTATAATGAAATATCCGCAAAAGACAGGAACGTTAGCTACTATTCCCAAAGCATTGAAAGATGCGGGCTATAATAATCTCTCTTTTTATTATGGTGGTGATGCTGATTTCGCCAATATGCGTTCTTATTTTGTGGGTGCATGTGGGATAAAAGATATTGTCTCTGATAAAAAATTCCCTTTGAGCGAGCGTCTTACTAAATGGGGTGTTCCTGATAAGTTTTTGATTAACAGACTGCACGAAGATCTACTCTCTAAAGAGCAAAGTGAACCTTACGTTAAAGTTGTGCTTACTCTTAGTAGCCATGAGCCATTCGATGTTCCCCGAGCTGGATTCAAAGAACCATTTCTTGATGCAGTACATTATGCCGATGAATGTCTGGGCAATTTCGTAGAACAATTGAAAAAAACAAAACAGTGGGATAACACCTTGATTCTCTTCGTCGCCGATCATGCAATGCAGTCGTATCCCAAAGGTTTGAGCAATAGTGATCCGGAGCGTTTTCGTATTCCTCTTATATGGATAGGAGGCGCTATAAAACAGCCGGTAACAGTTTCATCTTATGCTTCGCAAAATGACATAGCTGCAACTTTGCTGTCTCAGCTAAACTTAAAGCATCATGACTTTAAGTTCAGTAAAAATATCCTAAGCCCCGAAGGTAATAAATTTGCATTCTATTCTTATGTCAATGGCTTTAGCATGACAGACTCTACCGGAATGGTAACTTACGATAATGATAAGCAAAGCATTATTCATCATAAAGGCGATGTGACTGATTTGGAGAAAAAAGCCAAATCATTCTTTCAGATGATGTATCTTGATTTGGGTAATAGATAAGAGTTCTTGTTTCTTAGTTTGTTTATACTGAAATATTTAAACAATATTTTATATCCAAGCGTTATTTATTATAAAATAAAATGGAGGGCTTTAACATGAGAACAATACTTGTACTGACCGCTATCGTTATTCTAGGATTTAGTTGTAAAGCGGGAGACAGCCTGACAAAGCAGGAGGTTATTACTAAACTGACAGAAAAAATAGAATCAGCAAATTATACTTTTGTCCCTCAAACGGCTTTACCGATGAGTGGGAAATCAATAAGTCTGGATTATTCTTATTCACTCAAAGTATCAAAGGATACTATAAATTCTTATTTGCCATATTTCGGTAGAGCATATACTGCTCCCATTTCTCCAACAGATGGAGGAATAAAATTTACAAGTAAAGATTTTGAATATTCTGTTACAAAGAATAAAAAAGGGATGTGGGATGTTTCTATAACCACAAAAGATACTCCACGCAAATACTCTCTCAGCCTTTCTATCGGAGACACCGGATATGCTACTTTAGTAGTGAATGAAAATAATAGACAACCAATCTCTTTTTACGGAAAGATAGAATAATTAATAATATTTCGCTTTGATCAGCCGTTTTTTTAGCATAAAAGTAATATATTTGGAAAATTATTAGTTATTTCGCACCCTTAATAAGGGGTGCCAAATATTTTTTAGTCTATTTTTATGCAAATATCCTTCACTGCAAAGCAGATTGCTACAGTCTTAAATGGAACTATTGAAGGGGATTCTTCAGTTGAAGTGAATAATTTTTCACGTATAGAAGACGGTAAACCCGGGACATTGACATTTTTAGCAAATCCCAAATATACCCATTACATATATACAACAGACGCCAGTATCGTATTGGTGAATAATGATTTTGTAGCAGAACGTCCGATAAAGGCAACGCTGGTGCGTTGTTTTAATGCCTATGCAGCTCTTGCCATATTATTGGATATGGTAGAGAAAATGAAACCTCAGAAGAAAGGAATAGAAGCAATGTCTTTTGTTGCAGATACTGCTAAGCTGGGTGAAAATGTATATGTGGGAGCATTCTCATATATTGCAGAAGGTGCAGTAGTGGGCAATAATTCGAAGATATATCCACAATCTTATATTGGAGACAATGTTACAATCGGGGATAATACAATCATCTATCCCGGAGTGAAAATATATCAAGGATGTATTATCGGTAATAATTGTATCATACACAGTGGTGCGGTTATCGGAAGCGATGGCTTTGGTTTTGCACCCGAAGGTGAGATATATAAAAAGATTCCTCAGATGGGTATTGTACGCATTGAGGATGATGTGGAAATAGGAGCAAATACAACAATTGATCGCGCCGTGATGGATGCGACTGTTATACATAAAGGGGTTAAGTTAGATAACTTGATTCAGATTGCACATAATGTTGAAGTCGGAGAAAATACAGTAATGGCGGCTCAGGTCGGCATATCCGGCTCTACTAAAGTCGGCAAACACTGTATGTTTGGCGGACAGGTCGGATTGGGCGGACATATTACCATTGGTGATAATGCGAATATAGGTGCTCAGTCTGGTATAATAAGCAATATCGAACCCGATGCAAAAATACTTGGGTCCCCGGCAGTACCAGTGAAAGATTTCTTCAGATCAAGTATCATATTTCCTAAATTGCCTGAAATGTACAGGCAGTTAGCACAGTTGCAAAAGGAGATTGATGCATTGAAAGCAAATAAACATGAATAATATATTTTAAAAAAATGAGCAAACAGCACACTCTGAAAGGCAGTTTTACATTGCAAGGAAAAGGGCTGCATACAGGATTACCTATAACCATAACATTTAATCCTGCCCCGGACAATCACGGATATAAAATAAAAAGAGTAGACCTGGAAGGTCAGCCTATAATTGATGCAGTTGCCGAAAATGTAGGAAATACGCAGCGTGGTACTGTTCTTATAAAGGATAATGTGCAGGTGAGTACTATAGAGCATGCTATGGCTGCTTTGTATGCTCTTAAGATAGATAACTGTCTTATTGAAGTGAATGCTCCTGAGTTTCCGATATTGGATGGGAGTTCGATACAATATGTACAGGGAATATTTGCAGTAGGAACCGAAGAGCAAACAGAGGAAAGAGACTATTTTGTTGTTCGCAGCAAGATGGAAGTCGTGGATGAGGAAACCGGGTCTAAACTAACTCTATTGCCTGATGATCGTTTTTGCATCAATTCGTTTATTGAATTCGAATCCAAATATATTCCGAATCAATCGGCTACTCTCGAAAATCTTGCTGATTTTCCTAAAGAAATAGCCAACGCGAGAACTTTTGTTTTTGTACGTGAAATACAAAAGTTGCTTGAAGCCGGATTGATAAAAGGTGGAGACCTCGATAATGCAATCGTTATCTATGAGCGTCAGATATCTCAGCAAGACCTTGACAGTTTAGCTGATTTGCTTGGTGTACCATATAAAGATGCTACAGAGCTTGGATATCTGAATAACAAGCAAATAATGTACCCGAATGAGCCCGCTCGCCATAAACTATTGGATATAATAGGAGATATGGCATTGATAGGGAAACCTATCAGAGGTAGAATTATTGCTACCCGTCCGGGACATAAGATCAATAATAAGCTGGCACGTTTAGTTCGCAAACAGATTAAACTGAATGAAGTTCAGCCGCCTGTATATGAGCCTAATAAACCGGCAGTGTTTGATATAAACAGAATTAAGGAGCTGTTGCCTCACAGGTATCCGTTTTTGATGGTCGATAAAGTGATTGAGGTAGGGCAAAAACATATTGTAGGTATAAAAAATATTACAACAAACGAACCTTACTTTCAAGGCCACTTCCCTCAAGAACCGGTTATGCCGGGAGTATTGCAGGTAGAAGCAATGGCACAGGTGGGAGGATTGTTGGTTCTTTCTCAGATTGATGAGCCGGAAAGATATTCGACCTACTTTTTGAAAATAGATAACGTAAAATTCAGAACCAAAGTAGTGCCGGGAGATACGCTGATTTTCAGACTGAATATGATGTCTGAGATTCGTCGTGGAATTGCCAACATGAAAGGGTTTACTTTTATTGGTGACAGGCTGGTTTCTGAAGCAGAGTTTACCGCGCAAATTGTAAAAAATAAATAATTAAAGTATTATGTCAAACATATCGAATCAGGCTTATGTACACCCGGAAGCTAAATTGGGTGAAAATGTAACAATTGAACCTTTCGCCTTTATTGACAAAAATACAGAAGTTGGCGATGGTACTATCGTTATGTCGGGTGCTAATGTAAGAAATGGAGCCCGAGTAGGAAGTAACTGCCGCATATTTCCCGGAGCTGTAGTAGGCGGAATACCTCAGGATTTGAAATTCAGAGGAGAGGAAAGCCTTGCAATAGTAGGAAATAATACTACAATAAGAGAGTGTGTTACCATAAATAGAGGTACAGCTTCGAAAGGATATACTAAAGTAGGTAATAACTGCTTGCTGATGGCATATAGCCATGTTGCACATGACTGTGTGCTGAATGACAATATCATACTTGGTAATGCTACTCAGTTGGCAGGAGAAGTAGAGGTAGAGCACCATGCAATATTGAGTGGCGGAACACTTGTTCATCAATTTACCCGTATCGGGGCACATGCAATGATACAGGGTGGAACACGCCTAGGAAAAGATATTCCTCCGTATATTATTGCAGGACGCGAACCTGTTTGCTTTTCCGGAGTAAATCTTGTCGGATTGCGTAGACATGCTTATAGCAATGAAAAGATAAATGAAATACAAGAAATATACCGTGTAATCTATCAGTCGGGATTCAATTTTTCTGATGCAATCAATAAGATTGAGAGTGAATTTGAAGAAACACCTGAGATGAGACTGATTGTTGATTTCGTTAAAAGTTCACCACGAGGCATTGTCAGAGGTTATTTGGGGTAAGTATTGTAAAAAGAATAAATTGTGATCCATTTAGATGTTCTAAATGGATTATTTTTTTATAAAAATATTGTACCTTTGCACCCTCAATTTATATATATGCAAAATATTAGAAATATTGCGATTATCGCACACGTCGATCATGGTAAGACTACTCTTGTTGATAAGATGCTTCTTGCCGGACAATTGTTCAGAGACAATCAATCTACAGGCGAATTAATACTTGACAATAATGATTTGGAGCGTGAGCGAGGGATTACCATCCTTTCCAAAAATGTTTCGATTAATTATAAAGGAACTAAAATCAATATAATAGATACACCCGGACACGCCGACTTTGGTGGTGAGGTTGAACGTGTATTGAATATGGCTGATGGTTGTTTGCTGTTGGTCGATGCGTTTGAAGGCCCGATGCCTCAAACCCGTTTTGTGTTGCAGAAAGCTATTCAGATGGGATTGAAGCCAATTGTGGTTATTAATAAAGTGGATAAACCCAACTGTCGTCCTGATGAAGTGCACGAGATGGTTTTCGACTTGATGTTCAGCCTCGATGCATCCGAGGAACAGTTGGATTTCCCTACCATCTATGGATCTGCGAAACAAGCGTGGATGTCGGATGATTGGAGTAAACCAACAGAAGATATAACTCCATTGCTGGACGCTATTGTAAAATATATTCCGGCTCCCGAATATTTGGAAGGAACACCGCAAATGTTGATTACATCATTAGACTATTCTAAATATGTAGGACGTATTGCTATCGGGCGTGTACATCGTGGAGAACTCAGAGAGAATATGGATGTCTCTTTGTGCAAGCGTGATGGAAGTTTTGTAAAAACGAGAATAAAAGAAATAAATATATTTGAAGGACTGGGACGTATAAAAGTACCGAAAGTTCAGTGCGGGGACATTTGTGCCCTGATAGGAATCGAAGGTTTTGAAATTGGCGACTCGATTGCCGACCTGGAAAATCCGGAAGCGTTACCGACAATCGATATCGATGAACCTACTATGTCGATGTTGTTTACCATCAATGATTCTCCTTTCTTTGGGAAAGATGGTAAATTTGTGACATCAAGGCATATTCATGACCGCTTGATGAGAGAGCTCGACCGCAACTTGGCACTACGTGTTGAAACAACGGACAACTCCGATTCGTGGATTGTTTATGGACGTGGTATTCTGCACTTGTCAATCCTTATCGAGACTATGCGTCGCGAAGGGTATGAGCTGCAAGTTGGTCAGCCAAAGGTTATCATAAAAGATATTGACGGACAAAAATATGAACCGGTAGAGCAATTGACTATCAATTTGCCGGAAGAATATTCAAGTAAAATTATAGACCTTGTGACACGTCGTCGTGGAGAGTTGACGATGATGGGTAACAAGAAAGATCGTATCTATCTCGAATTCAATATTCCTTCACGTGGTATTATCGGGTTAAACAATGCTGCACTTACGCTCTCGGCGGGAGAAGCTGTTGTTGCACACCGATTCTTAGAATTCCAGCCATGGAAGGGAGATATCGAGAAGCGCATGAATGGATCTATTATCGCTAGCGAATCCGGTAATGCGTATGCATATGCTATTGATAAACTGCAAGATAGAGGTAAATTCTTCCTTGAGCCGCAGACGGATATCTATATGGGGCAAATTGTAGGAGAACATAGCAAAGAAGGAGATCTGGTTGTAAATCTTACAAAATCGAAGAAGTTGACCAATGTGCGTGCTTCGGGGACAGATGATAAGGTGAAGCTTGCTCCTCCTGTTATTTTCAGTCTCGAGGATGCCTTGGAATATATAAAAGGGGATGAGTACGTAGAGGTAACGCCGCATGCGATACGTTTACGTAAAATCTATCTGGACGAAAACGATCGTAAGCGAATGGCAAAAAAGTGATAAAATGTTCATAATAGATTGGGGGTTATCAGATTATTCTGATAGCCCCTTTTCGTTTTTTATACTAGAATTATCTTATATAAAGAAGGGTTCTTGTTGTAAGCTGGAGGGTGAAAAGTGACAGTGAAAAAGTGCGTAAAAGGTGTCACTTTTGTCACCTTTTCACTAAGAAAGGGTTTTTAAAGCTTGTTATCATAGAAGCTTTAGAGCATTAAAACTTATAAAAAGTGAAGACGGCTTATTATTGACAACTTCTGAATCTTATGATTAAACAATTTTTCATACCTTTGCTTCCTTAAAAATAGAGATATCCACATGGCCGATACCAAACAGCAATTTGAACATGTAATAGCGATATGCCGTACTCTTTTTGCCAAAAAGTTGAAAGATTATGGTGCTTCATGGCGCATACTCCGCCCACAATCGGTTACTGACCAGATACTGATAAAAGCAAAACGTATAAGAAGTATCGAAGAAAAGGGCGTGAGCCTTATTGATGAAGGTATTGTTCCCGAGTTTATCGGAATCGTGAATTATGGTATCATTGGCTTGATGCAATTGGAATTGGGTTTTTCGGATAGTATAGATATTACCGAAGAGCAGGCTCTCGCATTGTATGATAAACATATGACCGAAACCAAAGAATTGATGTATGCCAAAAATCATGATTATGATGAGGCATGGCGCTCTATGCGGATTAGTTCATATACAGATCTTATTCTTACAAAGATATATCGGACAAAGCAGATTGAAGAAAACAAAGGCAAGACTATTGTTTCGGAAGGAGTAGATGCCAACTATATGGATATGGTAAACTATTCTCTCTTTGGTTTGATAAAGTTAGAATTTCCTGAAGAGGGATAATTAAATAAATGGGCAAAAAGAAGGATGTAATTATAAAGATTTTAGTAGAAATATCCAGAATTATACTGGGTGTTACCTTTATTTTCTCCGGCTTTGTAAAGGCTGTCGACCCTTTTGGTACGGCTTATAAAATCGAAGATTACTTTGCTGCATTCAATCTTACCTCGCTTTCTTTCTTGTCTATGACCGGTTCTGGTCTGCAAAGTGTTGTGGAATTTGCAATGGGGGCATGTATGCTTTTCGGCTTGTATCGTAAGTGGAATTCACGACTGATGTTGCTGGTTATGGTCTTTATGACGGGGCTTACTCTTTATCTGGCTATAACAGATCCGGTAGAAGATTGCGGATGCTTTGGCGATGCATTGATAATCACCAATTGGCAGACATTCTATAAAAATATAGTACTGCTTATATGCTCTGTTCTAGTATTCTTATATTGTGAGCGTATCAGTAATTGGTTTACAGGTAAAACATACTGGCTGGCATTCTTGTATATCTTTATTTTTATTGGTCTTTTCACATTCCGTAATTATTTATACGATCCTTTGTTCGACTTCCGACCTTATAAAATAGGAGCAAATCTTCCTAAACTGATGAGTGTAGAGAGTGGAAAAGGTAGAGAAGAAAAGACTGTGCTCGTTTATGCGAAGGACGGAGTAGAAAAAGAATTTACTGAAGATAATTATCCTTGGGAAGATAGTACATGGGTTTTTGTGCGAATGGACAATCATGTTATACAAGAAGGAGAAAAGCCTGTTATTAATGATTTTTCTATAAATAAACTCGTATTTAACTCAGATAGGACAGAGGTTGAAACACAATTAGATATTACGCAAGAAGTGTTGTCGGATTCAAACTATGTATTTTTAATGATAACCCCTTCGCTAATAAACATGAGTGATTCTTATCTCAGCCGATTCGAGGATATTGAGAACTATGCAAAAGATCATAATTATCATTTCTTTTGTGTGACGGCATCGCCTACAGATGAGATAATGAAATGGTCGAAAGAGAATACGATAAATTTTGATTTCTGCACAGCTGACGGACGTATGCTAAAAACTGTAATTCGTTCCAATCCCGGGCTTATTCTGTTAAAAGAAGGTATTGTGGTCAACAAATGGGCGGATATAGATGTTCCTGCAGAAGAGTATCTTACAAAACCTTTGACTAATTTGCCTTATGGGAAGATGATAGATACGAAGGCCGAAGACAAAAAGAACTTGATAGCTGTGTGTGTTGCATTCTTTTTACCATTGTTGTTTCTGAAAGGATTGGATTTCCTGTTTTTCAGAAAGATGAAGAAAGAAGCCATTACAGAAGAAGAAAATGAAGAAGAAATTAAAGAATAATATATTAATCAATAAAAACAAATATTAAAATCATGAGAAAGAATATTGTTGCAGGAAACTGGAAAATGAACAAGAATCTACAAGAAGGTGTTGCATTTGCTAAAGAATTAGAAGCTGCATTAGCCGGGAAAACATTAAAATGTGAAGTAATTGTAGGTACTCCATTCATTCATTTGGCAAGCGTAGCTTCATCTACTAAATTGGGTGTTGCTGCTCAAAACTGTGCTGATAAAGTTTCAGGCGCATATACAGGCGAAGTATCAGCTGCAATGGTAGCTTCTACAGGCGCAAAATATGTAATCCTCGGCCACTCTGAGCGTCGTACATATTACGGAGAAACAGATGCTATCTTGAAAGAGAAAGTACTATTGGCTTTAGCTAACGGATTAAGCCCAATTTTCTGCATCGGTGAAACAAAAGAAGAAAGAGAAACAAATGTACATTTCGATGTTGTAAAAAGACAAACAGTAGATGCATTGTTTGATCTTTCTGCCGAAGACTTCTCTAAAATAGTTATTGCCTACGAACCGGTTTGGGCTATTGGTACAGGTCTTACTGCTACATCTGCTCAGGCTCAGGAAATGCACGCTTTCATCCGTCAAACAATCGCTGACAAATATGGTAAAGAAGTTGCAGATAACACTTCAATCCTATATGGTGGTAGCGCGAACGGAGGAAATGCAAAAGAACTTTTCTCATGTCCTGATATCGACGGCGGACTTATAGGTGGAGCTTCTCTCGATGTTGAGAAATTTATTCCTGTAATTGAAGGATTCTAAGAAGATTGACTAAAGTTTATATATAATGTTGCGGATGAACCCTGACCGAATATCCGCAACATTTTTAAATAACACACATATGAAAAAAAGTTTTTATATTTTCTTTTTATTAGGATTGTTTTCGGCTTCTGCGATTGCACAAAACAGTCAGAAAACAATCATTGATGAACTGAACTCATCTAAATGGGGGCAAGGGGATGTAAAAGTGATGCAAGATGATGTGTTGCAGGGTAAAATAGCGGTTCGGAGTACCGAGCCTATAGACTCTCTCGGAGAACCTGAGCCGTCTACATCTTCGAATGCGAATGTAGCTCCCGGAACCAGAGTAAGAGAGTACAAGATTCAAGTTTTTATGGGAAATAATCAGCAGCAATCCAAAAGAGAAGCAGAATCGAAGCAGGCACAGATAAGGAATGCTTATCCCGAGCTGAGAACTTCGGTTTCATTTCAGTCTCCATTTTGGCGTCTACGGGTAGGTAACTTCCGTACAAAAGAAGAAGCTGAGCAAATGATGCATGATATGCGCAAAACATTCCCTTCATTCGGACGAGAGATGACCGTCGTGTCGGAGGTCGTTAAACGATAATATATAATCTTCATAATGCAAGAAGAAAACAAAATGAACCTCCTGGAGGAGCACTATAAGAATATAATTTCTTTGTTAGGTGAAGATCCGGAGCGTGAAGGCCTGCTAATGACACCTCACAGAGTTGCCAAGGCTATGCGATTTTTGACAAAGGGCTACAGTGAAAGCCCCGAAGCTATTTTAAATAAGGCTTTGTTTAAAGAAGATTACCGTCAAATGGTAATTGTAAAAGATATAGATTTTTATTCCTTGTGCGAGCATCACATGCTTCCATTTTGGGGTAAAGCTCATGTAGCATATATTCCCAACGGATATATAACGGGATTGAGTAAGATTGCCCGTGTGGTCGATGTGTTTGCACGTCGTTTGCAGGTGCAAGAGCGTATGACCTTACAGATAAAGGAATGTATACAGCAAACTCTTAATCCTTTGGGGGTAATGGTCGTGATAGAAGCTCAGCATATGTGTATGCAGATGCGAGGGGTGGAGAAACAGAATTCGACGACTACCACCTCCGACTTTACAGGAGTATTTAATCAGGCTAAAACTCGGGAAGAATTTATTAATCTTATAAGATAGAGATGTTATAACAATATAAAAAATAACGAGATTTTTTCTGCACAGAAGATAATCTCGTTTTTTCGTTTCGGACTATGTATTTATATAATATTCATACACATAAAGTAGATAACACTTCATGCGAAGGGTATGAGGTGAAGTCTATTCTGAGTACCTATCCGGAAGATTTTTATGAGAAAAGAAATCAGCATCCTGATTGTTGGTTTTCTTGTGGAGTGCATCCGTGGAATGCCGAAGATTCTGATTCGCAACTCCGCCTTTTAGAAGAAATTATTGTCGAGCCCAATGTCGTAGCCATCGGTGAAGCCGGCCTTGATAAACTAAGTGGAGCCGAAATGTCTGTGCAGATAGATGTATTTCGCAAACAGATCGAATTGGCTATGGATGTAAATAAACCTCTTATTATACATTGCGTAAAAGCCTGGGACGAGCTAATCCGGTTGTATAAGGAATACGAAGGAAGTAACATCCCTTGGATTATTCATGGTTATAGAGGTAATCCTCAACAAACACAGCAATTGAGTCGAGTTGGCTTTAAATTTTCGATAGGGGAAAAGTTTAATGTAGATTCACTTAAAGAAATTCCGTTGACCGATATTTTTTGCGAAACAGATGAATCTGATTTGTCTATTTGTAAGGTATGTGAAAATATTTCAAGTCAAATGGATGTAAATAAAAATCATTTTGCTATTTTAGTGGCCGATAATGTAGGTCGAGTATTTAAATAATTGACAAAAGTATATTAGGTTATTAATTCTTTTCAGGTAAACTATGATTGATGTTAATGCTCACATATTATTAATTTATACAGGAGGTACAATCGGGATGGTCGAAAATCCTGCTACGGGTTCTTTAGAGCCCTTCGACTTTGCTCATCTGAACAATCATATACCTGAACTTCAGCGTTTCAAGTTTCATGTAGATCATATTGTTTTCGATCCTGTTATAGATTCTTCGGAGATTACACCCGAGCATTGGAAAAAGATGGTGCATATCATCGAGGATAATTATGACAATTACGATGGATTTGTTGTGCTGCATGGTACCGATACGATGGCATATACGGCCTCGGCTCTCAGCTTTATGCTCGAAAACTTACATAAGCCTGTAGTACTTACCGGAGCTCAGCTGCCTATCGGTAAATTAAGGACAGATGCAAAGGAGAATTTGATTACCGCCCTGGAGATCGCTGCCGATAAGAATCAGTTAGGCTACCCAATTGTTCCCGAAGTATGTGTTTTCTTTCAGAACGATTTGCTTCGAGGGAATAGGAGTACCAAAGTGAATGCAGACAATTTTAATGCATTCAAGTCTTACAATTATCCTAATTTAGGAAAATCTGGTATTCAGATAAGGTACGAGAGAAAGGCTATTCATACACCCGACTATGAGAAGAAAACGATCTTCCATTATCGATTAGATAATAGGATCGCTTCATTAAAATTATTTCCGGGAATTGATAAACAAACCGTAGAGGCAATCTTGACATTGAAGAATATAAGAGCTGTGATTCTTGAGACCTACGGTTCGGGGAATGCTCCTCTTTCACCTTGGTTTCTTGATCTTATCCGCGAAACGGTGAAGCGGGGAGTTATTATAGTCAATATATCCCAATGTGAAATTGGACTTGTAAATATGCAACGTTACGAGACGGGGCGTGAGCTTTTGCGTGCAGGTGTTATCAGTGGATTTGACGCTACATTCGAAGCCGCTTTAGCTAAGCTGATGTTTCTTATCGGGCATAAGTACGATAAAGAAGATATAAAGATACGAATGCGTGTGCCTCTAATAGGAGAAATTACAAGACCTGAAGACAGAGACAATGAAACAATATGAAAATTTACAGGTATTAGCTGAGAAAGCGAAACCTCTGTTTCTTCAATATTATAAAAAGAATAAAAAGCGTCTAGGCAAAATGGATACCATTGTGCAGCAATTGCACGATGAGGTCTCCGAGAATATTGACTGCCTGACGTGCGCTAATTGTTGCCGGAGTTTAGGGCCGGCTATCTACGATAAGGATATTGAGCGGATGGCAAAAGCACTTCGCATAAAACCATCGGAAGTTGTTTCTTCCTATTTGCGGATAGATGAAGATGGCGATTATGTATTCAAATCTATGCCTTGTCCTTTTCTTATGAACGATAATTATTGTTCGATATACGAATCTCGACCGAAAGCTTGCCGGGAATATCCTCATACGGATCGGAAAAATTTTGAGCAGATTTATAAATTAACTGTTAAAAATACGAGCACTTGTCCAATTGCATACGAGGTTCTTTGTAAATTAATGGACAAGTGATGTGCTTTTCTAAATTTAATCAATCGTTCCTTTTCCGCGTCCCTTCTTCATTTCCCCCTCAAATTTCAAAAAAAGGTTTGAAAAAAAATATGTTTAACAACAGTTTGCATATAAGGGCTATAGGTATTATTTTTGTAGTTCTGCCGAAAAATATTTTAAAATTAATTGGTAAAA